>SAMEA3387512__coassemble_857_pt1 | contig 55587 bp, 58 predicted proteins | sample SAMEA3387512__metabat2_high_PE_013 | metagenome-assembled genome bin SAMEA3387512 (sample SAMEA3387512) | Felis catus | biome: Faeces | place: United Kingdom | collected 2012 | reverse complement strand
TTGTTTACTCGTTCAATAATATTTGTTTTTCATAGAACTTTTTGAATTACCCTTTATAAGCTAGCAAAATATAGTCCATATTTTCTGTTACATTTTCCTCATATTTTAGCTTTCCTAACATAATTAATGTCCCAGTTGCCCATTCATAAATTGGAATCTTAACAATAGGCAAAATCGAGGAATCACTTTGAAAATCGCGCAAAATTTCAATAGTCTCTTCACTATCATCATTTAAGATTGCAACATCCCGACAAAATTTTGCTCTGTCAACTACATTCATTGGTTTTCGCTTCATTATAATTCCTACTTTTCAGATTTATTCCAACTTTATTCTACAAAAATAGCTACAAAAAAGCACCTCTTTGCATCAAAAAAACTGTCAAAGAAGTGCTAAAATTGCTATGATTATTTAGTACCGAATAGACGGTCTCCAGCATCCCCTAAACCAGGAACGATATAACCATTTTCATTTAATTTTTCATCTAGCGCAGCAGTATAAATATCAATGTCTGGATGCGCGTCTTGTAAAGCTTTAACCCCTTCAGGAGCAGCCACTAAACAGACAAAGCGGATATTAGATGCGCCACGTTTTTTCAATGAATCAATCGCCATAATTGCTGAACCACCTGTTGCTAACATTGGGTCAACCACAAATAATTGACGACTATCAATATCTTCAGGCAACTTCATGAAATACTCATGTGGCTCTAAAGTTTCTTCATCACGATACATTCCGACATGACCAACTTTAGCTGCTGGAATTAACTCTAAAATACCATCTACCATGCCGATACCTGCACGTAAAATTGGCACAATCGCCACTTTTTTACCAGATAAAGTCTTTTGGGTTGATTGACAAATTGGTGTTTCAATTACAACGTCTTCTAGTGGCATATCGCGTGAAACTTCATACGCCATTAACATCGCAATTTCATTTACAACTTCACGAAATACCTTAGTACCACAATTTTTATCACGAATCATCGTTAATTTGTGTTGAATTAATGGATGATCGATTACTTTAAATTTGCCCATTTTTTCCACCTCGTCACTTATTTTTCTACTATATTCTAAAGGAAACTCACTAAACTTTCAACACCTAAGTAAAAGGTTTACTATAACTCTAAAAAAACAGATTTCAAAAATGAAACCTGTTTTTTTTAGAACTATTTATAAATTGGATATTTATCAGTTAAATTCTTCACTTCTTGTTTGACTTGAGCAAGCACATCGGCATCCTCTTTATTTGATAAGACTTTAACGATTAACTCAGCGACTTTAGCAGCATCTTCTTCTTTAAAGCCACGGCTCGTAATCGCAGGTGTACCAATACGGATACCACTTGTCTTGAATGGACTTAATGTTTCAAATGAAATAGAATTTTTGTTTACTGTGATATTCACTGAATCAAGTAAATGTTCGGCCTCTTTACCATTTAGACCAAAACCAGTCACTTCCATTAGTAATAAATGATTATCTGTATCACCAGAAACTAAGCGGGCTTTTGGCTCTTTATTAAAGACATCCACCATCGCCTTAGCATTCTTAATGACTTGTTGCGCATATTCTTTAAAACTTGGATCTAGCGCTTCTTTAAATGCCACAGCTTTACCAGCAATCACGTGTTCTAATGGGCCACCTTGAATGCCAGGGAAAATAGCAGAATTCACTTTTTTCGCTAATTCTTCGTCATTCGTTAAAATCATGCCCCCACGAGGACCGCGTAAAGTTTTGTGCGTAGTTGTTGTTACGATATCAGCATAGGGTACTGGATTTGGATGTAAACCAGCGGCAACAAGACCAGCAATATGCGCCATATCGACCATTAATTTTGCGCCTACTTCATCGGCAATTTCTCTAAATTTTGCAAAATCAATTATTCTTGAATAAGCAGAGGCTCCAGCTACAATTAATTTTGGCTGATGTTCGCGTGCTAAAATACGAACAACCTCATAATCAATGACTTCAGTAGTAGGGTCAACGCCATAACCAACAAAATGGTAAGTCTTGCCACTAAAGTTAACAGGTGAACCATGTGTTAAATGTCCGCCCGCTGAAAGGTCCATACCTAAAACAGTATCACCAGGTTCAATTAATGCTAAATAAGCAGCTGTATTTGCTTGTGAACCAGAGTGAGGTTGTACATTTGCAAATTTTGCACCAAAAAGTTCTTTTGCACGTTCGATAGCTAAAGTTTCCACAACATCAACAAATTCGCAACCACCATAGTAACGTTTATTTGGATAACCTTCTGCGTATTTGTTTGTTAAAATACTGCCTTGCGCTGCTAAAACGCCTTTAGAAACAATATTTTCAGACGCGATTAATTCCAAATTGTTTTGTTGACGAACTCCTTCATTTTCAATTGCTTGCCATAATTCTGGGTCAAATGCCTTATAATCCAAGTAGGACACTCCTTTTTAAAAAAATTATCAGCCAAGGCGTGCTTGCTGACGAAAAAATGCTACTAAAAGAAAAAATCTCAAGTAGTTGCTTAAATTCTAGCATAAAACCGAATAAAAATCAGCTAATTTGCACTGATTGTATGTAAAATAATCTTAGCATTTTGATGTAAACCTTTTCAACAAAATATGTTATACTTTGTTTGAGGTGATGTACATGTCTGAAAAGCCAGAAAAATTAACAGTCGAGGAATATAATCTGTATCTAAAAGCCGCTATAAAAAATTTAGGCGGTGGCAATGCATTATACGAAAATCTATCTTCTGAACTCAAGCGCTTATCCAAACTTTATACAATAGAAGAAGTCAAAAAGAAAGAATTTGGGTTTTGGAAATGAAAAAAGTTGGGAGCATCCCAACTTTTTGCTTATCCTTGATACCACTTTTGTCCAGCGGCTTTTTTTAGTCGATTCATATAGGCCTGACCTAACCCAGTTTCCGCAGTCGTGGTGACTAAAATCAAATCTAAGTTATGTTCATCTAAGGCACGTAAACCTGCAAACAATCCCTTTGTCGCAGCTTCAACCGATTCATCTTCATAAGCTAAAACCAACTCAGCATTTAGGCCTACTAATTGCTTCGGACTTGCTAATAAGCCTAATTTCTTACCCTGCGCTTTCAAATCGGCGACAGCTTTGGCAAGATTTTCTGGTGTAACCATCATAACTGGTGTATTGGGTGAATAATGTTTGTATTTCATGCCAGGTGATTTTGGGGTTTCACTTTCTTTGACTAAATGTTTGTCCAAAAGAATCTCAATACCTAGAAAATCTGCTAACATTTCCCTCGTGATGGCACCTGGTCTTAAAATCATTGGTGCTGCTTCAGGATTACTCAAATCTAGGACTGTAGATTCTACCCCAACCTGACAATTGCCCCCATCCACAATGCCGGCAATTTTTCCTTGCAAATCATGGTAGACATGGGCAGCGCAAGTAGGACTAGGTTTTCCTGAAGTATTGGCACTTGGTCCCACTAAAGGCACTCCAGCTTGATGGATCAAATCTAAAGTCAATTTTGCATTTGGCATCCGAAAAGCAGCGGTCGTCAAACCACCTGTTACTTCTTGTGGTAAAGAGCCCGGAATAATTTCAAAAATTAACGTTAAAGGTCCTGGCCAAAACTGTTGGACGATTTTTTCTGCCAAAGGATGTAGCGTTTGAATATATTTTTTCGCTTGATCAAAACTCTCCACATGGACAATCAGCGGATTATCACTCGGACGACCTTTGACCGCAAAAACTTGCTTGACCGCTTCTTTATCTAAAGCATTGGCACCTAACCCATACACTGTCTCTGTAGGAAAAGCAACTACTTGACCGGTTTTTAGTAATTTTGCTGGAGTTGCTAAATCCTGTTCATATATGATTGTATCCACAACTTATCCACATCCTTTTTTCATACATTTCTTGATTTATACACATTTCTTACTTAATTATCCCCATCTTGTGGAAAAGATATCCACTTATCCACTATTCCACCACAATCATTCGGTCATTACCAAATAAATCTTTGTGAATCGACACTTGCTTTTTAGGAAAGGCTGCTTGAAAGATTTCCTTCACAGCAGGACCTTGCATAAAACCAATTTCTAAAAATATCTTGCCATCCTTACCTAACTTACTTGGTGCTTGTTGGGCGAGTTTTTCATAAATCGCAAGGCCATTATTTTCCGCAAATAAGGCCATTTTGGGTTCAAACTCGCGGACACTGACATCCATTAATTCATATTCATCTTGGCTTATATAAGGCGGGTTGGAAATTAAAACATCAATCGGGCCTGCTACTTCATCTAAGCAATCACTTAAAACAAACTCAAGTGCCACACCAATTTGTTGGGCGTTTTCTTGCGCAACTTCTAATGCAGCCGAGGATAAATCCACTGCGCACACCTGCCAAGTGGGCCGTTTATCTTTTAAGCTAATCGCAATCGCACCTGTTCCGGTCCCCACATCAACGACTTTTAAAGCTTGATTTGCTTGTTTTTGCGTTAACTTTAAGCACTTCTCTACTAATTCTTCGGTTTCAGGACGTGGAATCAAGGTATCCGGAGTCACTTTGAAGCGATAATCTAAGAATACTTCACTGCCAATTAAATATTGTGGTGGATAATGGGCTAATAGCTTGGCCATATCCTCGTCAATTTGCTTTTGATCTTCTGCAGTTATTGGCTCATGCATATGCAATAAATAGTCCGTTTTATTCCAGTGTTTGCGTTGTAAGAAGACATATTCAATCATATGACCTTCTAATTGATTTTGCTCTAAAAACGAAGAAGCCCTAGCTAGGACTTCTCGATAACTATTTTTACCCATTTTGCAACTCTTCTAATTTTGAAGTTTGATCATAGACAATTAATGCATCAATGACTTCATCTAGTTTACCAGATAAAATTTGGTCTAATTTTTGAATGGTTAAACCAATGCGATGATCTGTGACACGATTTTGTGGGAAGTTATACGTACGGATGCGTTCAGAACGATCTCCCGTACCAACGGCTGATTTACGATTTGCATCATATTCACTACGAGCTTCTTGTTGCATTTGGTCATAGACACGTGCACGTAATACTTTCATCGCTTTTTCACGGTTTTTTAGCTGTGAACGTTCATCTTGCATGGCAACCACGATTCCAGTTGGGATGTGAGTCAAACGTACCGCAGAGGCAGTCTTGTTGACGTGCTGACCACCGGCACCTGATGCATGATAAATGTCCGTACGAATATCTTTGTCTTCAATTTCAACTTCGACTTCTTCAGCTTCTGGCATCACGACAACCGTTGCAGTAGAAGTGTGAATACGACCTTGAGATTCTGTAGATGGCACGCGTTGGACACGGTGAGCACCTGATTCGTATTTTAATTTAGAGAAGACATTATCACCGGTAATCATCATAATCACTTCTTTATACCCACCGATACCTGTGATATTCGCATCCATGACTTCGACTTTCCAGCCTTGAGATTCAGCATAGCGTTGATACATATTGAATAAGTCACCCGCAAATAAAGCTGCTTCGTCTCCACCAGCAGCACCACGGATTTCCATAATAATGTTTTTATCATCGTTTGGATCTTTTGGTAATAATAAGATTTTGATTTTTGCTTCTAATTCTTCTTTTTCTTTCTTTAAATCAGCTAATTCTTCTTTCGCTAATTCGGTCATTTCAGGATCTAAGTTTTCTGCTAGTATTTCTTCGGCATCACTTATTCCTTGCACGACTTGTTTATAACGGCGATAAGTTTCCACAGTTTCACGGGTATTCGCTTCTTCTTTTGACAAAGCCATGAAACGCTTCGTATCCGCAATCACTTCAGGGTCACTTAATAATTCGCCTAATTCTTCATAACGGTCTTCAATTGCTTGTAATTGATCGTACATTGTATTCTCCTTTATTCATTTTTATTTTTCGTTGTTCGTTGCTTCATTCATTTCAGGATGGAAGTAATGATGGCGACAAACCGGATAATACGCTTCATTGCCTCCAATTTGTACTTGGTCCCCTTCATAGACAGGCTTACCATCAATATAGTGTAAATTCATCGTTGCTTTTTTATGACAGAACCAACAAATCGTCTTCATTTCTTCTATCTTATCGGCATAAAGTAATAAATACTGTGAACCTTCAAATAATTCATTGCGAAAATCATTTTTCAAACCAAAGGCCATCACAGGGATATTTAACTCATCGACCACGCGCGTAAAAGCTAATACATGATGTTTTTTTAAGAATTGTGCTTCATCAATCAATACACAATAAGGTTTTTCTTCTAAATTAGCAATCGTTTCATATACATCCGTCTCATCAAAAATTGGAATGGCTGTCCGCTCTAAACCGATGCGGCTAGCTACATTTCCAACACCAGAACGCGTATCTAGACCACTAGTCATGAGTACGACTGGCTTATTTTGCTCTTCATAGTTATGCGCGACTTTTAAAATTTCGATGGATTTTCCACTATTCATCGCACCATATTTAAAAAATAATTGGGCCATTTTTTCACTCCTCAAACATTCCTTTAGTATTATACTTGATACACTAGCTTTCGTGCAAGCCAATCTATTTAGGAATATTGAAAACCTCAAGCTTACTTACAATTCTCTCAACCAAACGATAACAAAAAAAGGATATCCTCACTAACAGTCCAATACCATTAGCTTTAAATATCCTTTCAAGCATACTTAATCTTTAAACATTTTAATCCTATCAAATGGGAAATACCGTAATACAACTTCACCACGCATCAATTTTTTAGTAATAAATCCAAACTCACGACTATCCAACGACACCAAGCGATTATCCCCCATCACGAAATATTTTCCCTCAGGTACCTTTATTGAAAAATCTTGTGTGAAATTGCTGACTGTAGCGGCAGTATTGCGATAATCCGATGAATAACTGTACTCTTCTTGCAAACGATCTTTGGCAAATTTCGCTTTAAAATCTTTAAGGTAAGGTTCATTATAAGCTTTGCCGTTAATCAATAATTGATCATTTTTATATTCAATCGTATCTCCCGGTAACCCAATCAAACGCTTAACAGCTACTTTACTTTGATCATTGGGCTCGACTGTCGTAATGATATCAAATCGTTCTGGTTGAAATACTTTACTTACAATTAACTTTTGACCATCTGCTAAAGTCGGATCCATCGAATGGCCTTTTACAGTTACAGGCTCAAAGACAAAGATTCGCACAAATAAAATCAACAAAATAATTAAAATAAGCGAACCCCATTCACGTAAAAATTTTAACAAAAGCTATCCACCTCATTTTTATCTACATAACTATAAGTATTGTAGCGAAAATAAGGGAAAGAATAAAGGAAAAAGTCAGAAAATGGGAAAAATTTAAAAGAATGTTGTGTGGCTAGACAAATAAGGCAAAAACTTTTACCATAAGTTATAAGAAAAAAATGGAAGTGAATTTATGTTTGAGTTGTTAATCTTAATGATGGAACGTGTCGGTTTAATCATTTTAATGGCTTTTTTACTAGTAAATATTACTTACTTTAAACAAGTTCTCTTGAATCGTCAAAAATTGCAAGCCAAAATTATTTTAACGATTATTTTTGGGATATTCGTTATCATTGCCAATCTAACCGGGATAGAAATCACCAAAAATACAATTCTACCGGCTAACTTTTTGCCAACAATTTCGACCCAAGCAGCCATCGCCAATACTAGAACTTTAGTCATTACTGTATCCGGTCTAGTAGGTGGTCCAATTGTTGGGACTGCAGTCGGGTTCATTGCAGGAATCCATCGACTATGGCAAGGGACGATGAATGATTTCTTCTATGTTCCTTCCTCAATACTGATTGGTTTTGTCGCAGGTTGGCTAGGACAACGTAAAATGCATCGCCACGCCTTTATTTCGACAATGGAGGCTACCTTGATTGCTGCTTTAATGGAATGTGTCCAAATGGGCTTTATCTTATTTTTTAGTCCTAGCTTTACAAGTGGTTTAAATCTGATTCGTTTTATTGGTTTTCCGATGATTTTACTCAATAGTGTGGGAACCTTTATCTTCATGTCGATTTTAACCATCACCTTCAACCAAGAAGAGCAAGCCAAGGCCGTCCAAACCCATGAAGTGCTCGATCTTGCTGCCCAAACTTTACCATATTTTCGTGAAGGACTACATAAGGATTCGGCGCGCAAAGTTGCAAGTATCATCCAGCATTATACGAAGGTTAGTGCCATTAGTATTACCGATACCCATCAAATATTGGCTCACGTCGGCAAAGGCGATGACCATCATATTCCCGAACTAGAAGTCATTACCGAGCTGTCCAAACGTGTCTTAAAAACCGGCGAAATGACGATTGCTAGAAGTAAAGCTGAAGTTGGGTGCTCGCATCCTGATTGTCCCTTACAAGCGGCCATAGTCATTCCTTTATTTTCAAAAAATCAAATCGTCGGTACGCTGAAAATGTATTTTGACAATCCTGATGACTTAACGCACGTGGAAGAGCAATTGGCAGAAGGACTAGCCTTGATTTTCTCCAGTCAAATTGAACTGGGGGAAGCAGAAGTACAATCGAAACTCTTAAAAGAAGCCGAAATCAAGTCCTTACAAGCTCAAGTCAATCCCCACTTTTTCTTTAATGCCATCAATACCATTTCTGCCTTGATGCGTATCGATAGCACCAAAGCACGTGAACTACTGCTACAACTCAGCAAATATTTTCGGGGCAATTTACAAGGGGCCATTGCAACAACCATTCAAGTCCAACAAGAATTAGATCAAGTCAAAGCTTATCTGGCCTTAGAACAAGCACGATTTCCTGAGCGCTATCATATTGTCTTTGATGTCGAAGAAGATTGTTTAGAATGTTTCATCCCACCTTATGCCATTCAAGTGTTAGTCGAAAATACGATTAAACATGGCTTTAAAAATCGCAAAGACAACAATCAAGTCTATGTCCAAATTCAAAAAGATGGGCAAACCTTACACATTGATGTCTTTGATAATGGCGAAGGAATTCCCGAAAAACGTCTCGCCTTATTAGGTAAACAAACGGTGGAATCGGAAAAAGGAACGGGTACTGCACTGGAAAATCTCGCCCGACGTATCCAAACCCTTTATGATAATCAGGGAAATTTTTTCATTGAAAATAATCCTGAAGGTGGTAGCCATGTCGCACTGACCATCCCTCAGCTCAATCAATCATTGAAAGGATAGATTTTATGCACGTATTAATCGTTGATGATGAACCATTTGCTAGAGAAGAACTCGCTTATCTTGTTAAGCAACACCCACAAGTGACCTCCATCGCACAGGCAGATAGTGTCGATCAAGCCATCGCCCAATTAATCGACAAAAAAACGGACTTGCTCTTTTTAGATATTCATTTAACCGGAGAAAGTGGCTTTGACTTAGCGGAAAAATTGCTCAAAGTCCAAAATCCACCCTACCTTGTCTTTGCTACAGCTTATGATCAATATGCGCTTAAAGCTTTTCAAGTCAATGCCAAAGACTATATATTAAAACCTTTTGATGCCGAGCAAATCCAGCAGGTCATCCATAAAGCCAGCCAAGCAAATCCTACGACTAAGCCTACAAGTCAACCAGTCTCGGTAAATGCAAAAGAAGATTTTGATGCCATTGCGATTCAAGGAGAAGACCGCATCTATATGGTAGCGCCGCGAGATATTTACTGCGTCTGGGTGGAAGAAAAAACCTTAAGCATCAATACCAAAGACCAAACGTATCAAATGCCCGGTAGTCTGAATCAAATGGAACAAAAACTACCAAAAAGCATATTTATTAAAACCCATCGCAGCTATTTAATTAATCGTAAAAAAGTCCAAGAAATCCAACCTTGGTTCAACCACACCTTGCAAGTCATCTTGACTAATGGCCAAAAAGTCCCAGTTAGTCGCTCATATCTGAAAGAATTTAAAGAAATATTTGGCATTTAAAGCATTGTATTTTAGGCATCTCAAGTGTAATTGGGCATTTGAGGTGTCTTATTTTGCATTTCGCGCACCGTTTGATTCATTTAACGGTAAAAACGCTTTATTTATTTTAGAAAGCGCTATACTTTAATCAAGAAAACGTTAAGGAAGTGCTTAAATATGAAAAAATCTGAATACTCATTTTGTCAACAAGCGGTCATTTTTGCCATCATTATTTTAATTTCGAAATTTGTGGCCAACCTACTTCCTATCCCCGTTCCTTCATCGGTGGTGGGCATGATTTTATTATTTATCGCCTTATGCACCGGTGTGGTCAAACTCGAACAAGTAGAAGGTTTAAGTAATAGTTTATCTAAAGTCATTACCTTTTTATTCGTCCCATCTGGCATCTCACTTGTGAATTCCTTAGATTTAATGGCAAGCTATGGATTACAAATTGTATTCGTGATTCTCGTAGCTACCTTAGCTTTATTATTCGTTACGGGTTGGTCTGGTGCATTACTCTTAAAATTACGCCAAGCCAAAAAATTCCAACTATCCGACCTTATCCCATTCAAACAAACCCAAGCCAACAAAGGAGATGTTAGATTATGAACTCTTATATTGGAATCATTATTTCATTAGTTGTATTTGAAATTGGTGTCTTTTTATTCAAGAAAAGTAAAAACTTCTTCTTATTTACGCCTTTATTTGTCGCAATGGTTTTGGGGGTTATCGTCTTAAAAGTAACAGGTATTAGTTATGAGCAATACAACGAAGGCGGCAAATATATTAGCTTTTTCCTAGAACCAGCCACCGTTGCTTTTGCGATTCCTTTATATAAAAAACGCGAGGTCTTAAAAAAATATTGGTTTGAAATCGTCTTAGCCTTAACGATTGGTTCGATTGGTTCCTTATTCAGTGTAATTGTAGTAGGCAAACTCATCCATATGCATCCAGCTATCATTGCCTCTATTTTGCCCCAAGCCGCAACAACAGCCATCGCGGTCCCTATTAGTGAATCGATTGGCGGGGTGGCTTCCATCACAGCCTTTACGGTTATCTTTAATGGTGTGTTGACCTATGCTTTAGGTAAAATGGCGCTACGTTACTTTAAAATCAAAGACGAAATCGCGCAAGGTCTATCACTAGGTGCGGCTGGTCACGCACTCGGAGTGGCTGTAAGTATGGAATTAGGCGAAACCGAAACTGCCATGGCAAGTATCGCTGTAGTTATCGTCGGATTAGTGACGGTAGTTGTCGTACCTATCTTTGCACCATTTATCGGAATTTAACCACGTATTCCCTAAACTTTGTCTGATTCAATGAAAGCAGTACATTGGATTAGGCAAAGTTTTTTTATTTTTTTTAAAATCTTGCTTACCACTTCATGCGCATTATCTTTTTGGGCTATTATATGGTATGATAGTTCTGTTAATTGAACAATTGGAGGAAGATTTATGAGTATCAAGAGTCTTTTGGCCACAGCTGTCGGTAAAAGCTCTTTATGGTTTTTAAAGACATTTATGAAAGGTGGTTCAAGCTTACCAGGGAAATTAGCCTTAAAGATTGACCCACAAATATTAGATCACTTAGCTAAAGATTATCAAGTCGTTGTCGTTACTGGTACCAATGGCAAAACGTTAACAACGGCTTTAACTGTAAATATATTAAAACAAGAATTTGACCACGTTCTAACCAATCCAACAGGCGCAAATATGGTCCAAGGTATCGTCTCTACTTTTTTATCTGCTAAAATGAAAAAAGGTGAGAAAAAATTTGCCGTTCTAGAAATTGACGAAGCTTCTTTAAGTAAAGTTACTGAATATATTAAGCCTGAACTCTTTGTCTTTACTAATATTTTTCGAGATCAAATGGACCGTTACGGCGAAATCTATACTACTTATCGTTTGATTGTCGAAGGTGCCGCAAAATCTCCACAAGCGACCATTTTAGCCAATGGAGATTCGCCTATCTTTAACTCGATTGACACGGTAAATCCTAGAATCTATTATGGCTTTAATCATCAAGAAGATCAGGAACAGATGGCCCATTACAATACCGATGGCGTGCTTTGTCCACATTGTCATCATATCTTGCACTACAAACTCAATACCTATGCCAATCTTGGCAAATATTACTGTCCAAACTGTGATTTCAAACGTCCAGCATTAACCTATCAATTAACCGATTTGGAAGAAATGAGCAATACGCATGCTAAATTTGTGATTGACGGGGAAGAATACGGCATTGAAGTGGGCGGAATGTATAATATTTATAATGCTTTAGCTGCTTGTGCGGTGGCTGAATATTATCATGTCAGTCCTGAAAAAATCCGCAAAGGCCTAGCTTATGATGAAAAAGTCTTTGGTCGTCAAGAAGTCATCCAAATTAAAGATAAAAAGTGCACCCTAGTTTTAGTAAAAAATCCAGTTGGGCTAAACCAAGTCATCGATATGATTGGCCTTGCTCCTCGTCCTTTCTCTTTAGTTTGTCTATTAAATGCGAACTATGCCGATGGGATTGACGTCAGCTGGATTTGGGATGGCAATCATGAAGCCTTTGCCGACATGGCGATTCCTCAAGTGATTGCTGGTGGCGAACGACATAAAGATATGGCCCTACGCTTAAAGGTTGCCGGAATTGAAGAAGATAAATTGACTGAAGTCCGCGAACTAGATGAAGTCATTGAACAAATTGCAACTTTACCAACGGAAAATGTCTATATCTTAGCAACTTATACAGCCGTGTTACAATTACGCAAAAAATTAGCTGAAAAAGGCTATATTAAAGGAGGGATGGAGCGTGGCTAATTATGAATTACACCTTTGCCATTTATACGGAAACCTCCTCAATACGTATGGCGATAACGGAAATTTATTAATGCTTCAATATGTCGCCAAAAAAATGGGCATTACCTTAAAAACAGAAATTGTCAGTATCCATCAAGAATTTAAGGCGGATGATTTTGATTTGATTTTCTTTGGGGGTGGACAAGATTTTGAGCAAGTCATCGTGGCTGAAGATTTACCTACAAAAAAGGAAGAACTCACTCGCTATATAGAAAATGATGGGGTCATGTTAGCCATTTGTGGTGGGTATCAATTACTTGGACATTACTATATCGGTGCTCATGGCGAACAAATTAAAGGTATTGGTGCACTCGATCACTATACATTAAGCCAGGAAAATAATCGTTTCATTGGTGACACCGAGATTTATAATGAGGAATTTGATGAAACTTATTATGGCTTTGAAAATCACAATGGGATGACCTTCCTAGGAAAAGGCGAAAAACCTCTGGGTAAAGTCATCCAAGGAAAAGGCAATAATGGTCAAGACCAAACAGAAGGGGTCATTTACAAAAACGTCTTTGGGAGCTACTTCCACGGCCCTATCCTAGCCAGAAATGAAATCCTAGCCAAACGCTTAATTTTAACCGCACTAAAGAAAAAATATCCGAATGAACAATTTGACTAACAAAAAACTCGTACGCCCAGACAGACTGGTTGTACGAGTTTTTTTACATTGCTAATAAACGTTGAATATCCACCTGTTGATAGTCTGTCACTATCTTATCGGCAGCTGATAAATCTTGTTTAGGGTATTCGGGATTTGCAAAACCAATCGTATACATCCCAGCATTTTTAGCTGCGCGACTGCCATTTTTCGTATCTTCAAAAACAATACACTCACTAGGATTGCGCGCAATACGTTTAGCCGCTTCTAAAAAGACATCCGGAGCAGGCTTACCATGTTCGACTTCATCAGCGCTTACATAGGCACTAAAACAATCGATAATCCCTAGTTCAGTAAGATATTGTTTAATCTCATTTCTCGGTGATGCTGAAGCCACAGCCAACTTAAAACCTGCCTGATGCAACGCCTTGACTAATGCCACTGCTCCTTTGATTGGTTTGACCCCAGTTTCTTGAAAAATAGCTTTGCGGCGTTGATTCATCTCTTGAATATATTCATCGACTGATTTTGGTAAATCAAATTCTTTTTTCATTTCTTCCCACATAAAGGCAAAAGTCGTGCCCATAAACTGGTAATGATAACTCGTTTCTACTGGATGACCCGCCTGAGCTAACATATCAGACTTACTCTTAAAAAAAGTATATTCAGAGTCCACCAATACCCCATCCATATCAAAAATCACAGTTTGCATATTAAAGATAACTCCTCAAATTTTCAGATTTATACTTATTATACCAATCTTTCTGAAAATCATCTACAGCTTGCTCAACTAAAACAAAATTCATTCCCGTCAACAATAATTCTGGTGATACGGTAATTGCCTGACTACCAGCTTGAATTGCTCGATTGACCTGATCAATATTTTTAAAACTTGCTGCTAATATTTTACTTTCTAAGCGTTCTTGATGAATTTTGGCTGACAAATGTTCTATAACTGTCTCTGGATTTACACCATTATTTTCCATTCGATTGAAATAAGGCGCTAAATAATCTGCACCTATATTTAACGCATAGTATCCTTGAATTTCACTATATATTGCAGTTGCAGTAATATTAAAGCCTTCACTTTTTAATTGTTTCATGGCTTTTAGCCCCACTTCATTGGTTGGAATTTTAATATATACATCTTTTGACAATTTTTCACAAATAGCATAAGCATCATCAATAATCTGCTCTGTACTCTTTCCTACCACTTGCACATGTAAACTACCATGATGAATGAAATCTTTAATTTCAATCAATTGTGACAAAACATCTTGTTCACCATCTTTTTTTAATATAGATGGATTAGTCGTTACACCAGCAATATTCAAAGTTTTATTTAAATTTTTTATTAACTTTACACTAGCTGAATCAATCATTATTTCCATAGATTTTCCTCATTTCACCACGATATTTTTAAAAGGTGACAATACTAAAGACTGCCACCTTAAATAATTATTCGATTACAACTTTTGTACCAATTTTCATTTGAGGTAACTCTTTATCTTCCACATAGAGCGTTCCTGGTAATTCAGGTTGAGTTGAACCATCAAATTTGATTGTAATATGTCCGAGTAAATCCAGATTTTTTCTTACAACATTCCCAACAGAAGTAATCTTATAAGCTTGGTTGTCAAACTTAAGATACATATCTTTTTTGATCTCATCAGTTGTTGTATTCACTTCAATATTATAACAATATTCAGCTAGGGCATCTGGCGCCTCTTTTCCAAATAAAATCATCATTTTTTCTTCTTTAAAAAGTTCGGCCTCATTGCCTATACCTACGACATTTGTACTAAAAACTACCATAATAAAACGCTCCTATACTATTTTCTAACTATATAAACCAAAACTTGCTAACCAAGCAACAACTACACGTGGTACTCCGTTTAAAAATCTTGAATACAATACTGATGGCACACCAACTTCAACAGTTTTTGCATCTGCTTCTTCTAATCCCAAACCAACTGGAATAAAGTCACATGCATTTTGTGTATTAATCGCAAATAATGCAGGTAAAGCTAATTGTGGAGGAATATTCCCTTTGCCAATTTCTACCCCAATTAAAGTTCCGATAACTTGACTAATAACTGCCCCAGGTCCTAATAGTGGAGATAAGAATGGAAGAGAGCAAATAAATCCAATAAGCATCAATCCTACTACATTACCAGCTAATGGAGTCATGATTTTAGCAAAAAGATTTCCAACACCAGAGCCTTGAATAATACCGATTAGTAGGGATACAAATGCCATGAAAGGAATGACGGTATTAATCATGGTCTGCACACCTTCACGAGCTGATTGGTTAAATGTCGCTACAACTTTACCGGCACCCATACCAATTTTAGCAATAAAACTTTGATCAGCACGTTGTTCGGTTAACTTACGACTAGTATCATATTTCGTTTCTTCCTTCTCTTCTGTCTTTTGAACTACAACTGCTGATCCATCAGTAGGTTGAATTTGATCCAATCCAACAGCTGAAACATAAATATCTTCAGTAATATATTGTGCTAGTGGGCCACTCTTTCCAGTCGGTACAATATTAATTGTTGGAATTCCTTTTTTAGGATATATACCACAACGAAGTGTACCGCCACAGTCAACAATTGCCAAAGCTATTTCTTCATCAGGAATAGAGGTTTTAAATCCATTAACCGCTTCCATTCCGGTTAATTCTACAATTTTATCTACAATAGCTGGTTTTTCTCCTCCACCGGTAATGTAAATGAATTTATGCTTATCATCAGTTGGTGTAATTGTTAAAGGGCCACCAAAACCACCTGCACCTTTGCTTACTAGAATACTTTTATAACTACTCATAATTTCTACCTCCTTAATTTATCACATGTCGGTAACTTTTCAATATAGACTCATTAATTTACATGTAGATCAACTGTTTTGCTCAATTCAACGCCTTGTTGCTTACATACATATGCTGTTGTAAAGTCAGTAACCCAACCTCCAATGAAGTTCATTAGAATCCCGACTAACATATATCTGACAGCTAGTTCCATTGAATTTAATCCTAATTTAGTAACCCCTTGAGCTATTCCCAACCAAACGAACAATTCTCCTGGATTAATATGAGGAAATACACCGTTACTTGTATGACAAAATTGTGCTTGTGCTGCGTAATAACTTGGTTTATAAAATTCTGGTAAGAAACGAGCCATGGTAAACGACATTGGATTACCTAACATAAAGGCTGATAAGAATGGTAAAACTAGATAACGAGTAAATGGATTTTTAGCTGAAACTTTTGCAATTTTAGTAACACGATCTTCTCCAAGGAATGCAATCAACGTATTCATCGCTACCATTAAAATTAATACAACAGGAACGATACTGGTCATCCAACTAATGAATGTTTCTGCACCAGTTTGAAACAATCCCATAAAACCTTCAGCAAATTTAGTAATGTAATTCATACATTATCATCCTTTCTTTAATTTCATCTGTAGTTTGGTTTTATAAATTTTATACTGCAAGCCTAACACTGATAATGGACTTACAGGTTTTTCTTCATGATAATTTCCAGCTTCAACGCGAACATAAATTTCACGAGCATTTAAAATTGCTTCTTGTGTTAGTTTATTTTCTTTTCTGAATACAGGATTATACTTATCTAGGTAATGTATATCCTGACCAACATAATTTGGTAACGCTTTAAATTTTGCTAATATCGTTACGCCTTGCATTTTTCTTGCATCAATAATGGTCCCATCTGGGTTGACAGAGAACATTACAATTGTACCAGCTTTTATTTTTCCTGCGCGTTTACCAATAGCTACCTTACCTTTTTTTCTCAAAGCTTGATATACTTCATTAAAGTGTTTCATTTGTTTTAAGGTAAATATTACCTGTAACACATAAGCACCCAGAACAAAACAAGCTAATACAATCATAAAATACATATCTTTATCATCCTTTCCATCCAAATATTTCCATGATGTCATCAAGATTTTTCGCAAGTTTCAATTTATAAAGTTGCTCCATATTGCTAGTTGTTGCAAAAATCTGTTCATAAATTTGCATTAGTTCTTCCTCTGATTTTTTATTTAAATCAGAAGGTATAGCTAATAATATAATTAAATCTACCTCATTGTTTTCAGATAAATGATTCATATTATTATCTGGTTTAGCAATCATCAAAAATATCTGCTGACTTGCTAAATTAATGGCATGTGGAAAGGCAATTTTTTGTTCAAAAACGGTGCTTCCTTTATTTTCCCTTTCAATAAGCCTATTACTGAAGTATGAATCCACATTTCCATTCAGTACTAATTCTTGCGTAATGTTAATTAAATCTTTTTTATAGTTTCCTGTCGAATGATACGAATGAAACATTAATTCTGTATATTTTAAAGGAGATTTCCTTATTTTAGTTGCCTTATCCCATGCACTTCTCAACCAATTATCATTGAACAAATTTGTGATTCTTATTATTGGGATTGAAGATGAAACATTCTTTAAAGGTATTGTTGTAAATACAGCAAAATATTCATCAAAATTTACATCCATGTATTTTTCTTCTGAGTATTGAACAATCTCAATATCATCGCCTATAACTCTCTCAATTTGAAATTTAATCATACTCGAAGTTCCAATTCCTGTGTTACAAACAATGGCAATTTTTTTCGAATACTTGCTTCTATTTTTCTGTAAAAATAATTCAAAATAAAAAGTCAGATAATTAATCTCAACATTAGAAACTGGGCGATCCATCAAATGGGCTATTTCAGATATACTTAGCTTAGACAATTCATAAGCTAAAGGATATTTTCCTTCTATCTGTTCATTGAATAAATCATTTAATTCAACATAGTAATATAATCTTATTAATAAATTCCTCAAATGATTCCGAATTTCCATAAAAAAGGATTGCTCATCTACTTCAAAATGAATGTTTTGATTAATAGCTAGTAACATTCTTCGCAATATTTCTTTTAAAGAATCTTCATCATCTTGTCTTAGTGCTAAATTGTGATTTAACAATATTGGAAACGTAACAAACATTTGATCATACTTACTCAAACTAATCTTGTATTCAGATTCTATCTCAACAACTAATTCCTCAAATAATTCTGTATCTTTAACTTTCGATATATAATTAGGTGGAAAATTGGTTAGTTGATAGCCATTCTTAACACGAACTATCATTATCTCAATAACTGATGCAAGCAAACCAAATGTAGAAAAATCTAAATTATATTCTCGAACCATTTTTTTGATAATTTGCTCAACTTTTTCCTTTAAATTCATCTTTGGAAAATAAGGAACAACTTGATAAAGATAGATCAATCTCAAATTCTCTTCTTGTCCATATAAATAAATTCCTTTATTTGGTGTACCTACAATCTCTACTCTATACTTTTTTAAAATACTTTTTCCATTTTTCAAATCATTTGATAACGTTCCTCTACTAACACCAATTTCTTCTGCTAAATCATCAATTAATACATAATTTTTTTCTTCTACCAATCTCTTCAATATATACGCAAAACGTCGACTTGCAGAATTGTAGTCAGAAGTTTGCCTTAACTTTCCGCCCATAATTTCCTGAAACGAATCATAATCAAAAATTTCTAAAGTAAATAGCTTCTCTTTCTGAACAATTTCCGCTATCGGATTAATTTCATTATTCAATAATTCTATACTTTTCTTTATTGTTTGATTCGTTACATTTAATTGGTCTCTTAATTTATCAATAGTTACTTCATGATTAAAATATAGCAACTGAAGTATTTGATACCATCGATTTACTAACGTCACATGACCTACCTCCTATACAAAATAAGTTATATCGAAGGAAGCGATTTTTAGAAAATATATTAGAAAATCCCATAATTATCAAATATTTTTTTATATTTTGGTAAATAATATTTATTCTGTTTTATCCTCTAGTTTTTCCGCCTGCCACATTAGTTGTAATCCCTGTAATATAACTTGAACGTTCAGATAAATAATAACATACTAAATCTGAAACTTCACTTAATTTTCCACTTCTTCCTAGAGGGATTGTACTAGTCTTAGAATATCCAGCTCGTAATTGATCGACTGTAATTCCTCGGGTGTAAGATAATGCTTCCTCATAAGCTAATGTTCGAAGTCCTGTTTCTTCCATAATTCCAGGTGCAATTCCCACAACTCTCACTCCAGCTTTTCCTAGTTCCTTTGCCCAAGAACGAGTAAAACTATAAACCGCAGCTTTGGTAGCAGCATAACAGCTTTGACCTTCAGAACCTTCTAACCCAGCTTCAGATGCCATATTAATAATCACACCAGCATGTTTCTCAGCTAAAATACGTCCCACTGCTTGACTCATTAAATACAATCCCTTTTGATTAATAGCAATCATCTTATCAAAGATTTCATCAGATAACTCATACTTACTGTGTGCTTCTTTTCTATCTACTAATAGTCGTGGAATATTAATCCCTGCATTATTGACTAAACCATCTACAGTACCAAATGTATCTACAACTTTTTCGACTCCCGCTTCTACTTGGGCTCTCTTCGATACATCAACTTGAACAAATAGAAGCCTATCATTCTTCAAACCATTATCATGAATGTCAAAATTTGCTACATTCACTTCTTGTTCTAATAAACTTTCAACGATACTTTGACCAATGCCTGAAGACCCTCCAGTAACAATCACCGTTTTTCCTTTAATATTTAACCAGTCTGTCATTTGCTACACTCCTCTACATAAACTTGTAAACATTTTTGTCTACGCTTACATTCTAACTTTGCTAACCTTCTTAATTAAGTCAATAAATTTTTCAGCGTTTTAAAATTTATTAGTTTAATTGATTTAGAAATAAATACATACAGTAATATAAAAACGCAACCGATTTCCAAATAATTAATTACCAATTTAAGCACTGTCAATCCTTGATATTTGCCCCAAAAATATTTTTTTCATTTTTTTGCAATTTCAACTTGACTTGCGCAACCGTTTGCGTTTAAAATATAAGTGACTTAATAAACGGAGGAGTATATCATGAAACAAATTAAACGATTATTTGAAATTGATCCATGGAAAATTCGCACAACAAAATTAGATAAAGAAAATCGCCGACTACAAGAATCGCTAACTAGTATCGGTAATGGCTACATGGGGATGCGCGGAAACTTTGAAGAAACTTATAGCGCAGACCACCATCAAGGAACTTATATTGCTGGAGTTTGGTTTCCGGATAAAACGCGTGTAGGTTGGTGGAAAAATGGTTATCCTGAATATTTCGGGAAAGTCATTAATGCAGTGAACTTCTTAAGCCTTGAAATCTTAGTTAATGGTCAAGTATTAGATTTAGCTCAACTTGATCCGCAAGACTTCAAAATGGAATTAGACATGCAAAACGGCCTACTTTCTCGCTCATTCGTCGTAGCTTTTGACGATTGTAAAGTTCGTTTTGAATTTGAGCGTTTCTTAAGTATCGTGAAAAAAGAATTAGCTTTTATCCGTCTAACAGCAACTGTACTTGAAGGAGAAGCAACCATTCAAATTAATTCTAGCTTAGACAATAATGTAACCAATGAAGACAGTAACTATGATGAACATTTCTGGGAAGAAGTTGCACAAGGAGAAACAGATGGCTTTAGTTATGTCACTGCCCGCACGATCGCTAATCCATTTGGTGTCCCACAATTTACGGTTACTGCTGCAATGAAACACAACTTTGAAAGTGAAGCAAGCTTAGAAGCACCTTTAATGATCAGCAATCAATTTGTCTTTAACAAAAAACAAGGAGAAAGCTTTACTTTTGAAAAAGAAGTAGTCATCGTAACCAGTCGTGATGTTGAAGCCGACGAACAAGTAGCTAAAGTTGCTGAATTATATGCTGCTTTTGGTAATGACTATGAAGCCTTGAAAGCAGAACAAGCTCAAGCATGGCAAAAACGTTGGGAATTAGCCGATGTCGTAATTAATGGCGATGATGCCGCGCAACAAGGAATTCGCTTTAACTTATTCCAATTATTCTCTACCTACTACGGTGAAGATGAACGCTTAAATATTGGTCCTAAAGGCTTTACTGGTGAAAAATATGGTGGTGCGACTTACTGGGATACAGAAGCTTATGCCGTACCATTATACTTATCTTTAGCTGATCCAAGCGTGACTCGTAGCTTATTGAAATATCGTCATAATCAATTACCACAAGCTTATCATAACGCCCGTCAACAAGGTTTAGCTGGTGCTCTTTATCCAATGGTTACCTTCACAGGGGTAGAATGTCATAATGAGTGGGAAATCACATTTGAAGAAATCCACCGTAATGGCGCGATTGCTTATGCGATTTACAATTACACGAACTATACTGGTGACACAACTTATCTTGCTAAAGAAGGTTTAGAAGTATTAACAGGAATTGCACGCTTCTGGGCTGACCGTGTGCACTATTCTAAACGCAATGATAAGTACATGATTCATGGGGTTACTGGTCCAAACGAATACGAAAACAATATTAACAACAACTGGTATACCAACTATATCGCACGTTGGGTTCTAAAATATACCTTAGAAAGCTATCGTCGTTTCCAAGACCAAGCAACTTTAGAAATCTCTGCAGACGAACAAGCAAAATGGGAAGATATCATCGAAAAAATGTATTTCCCTTACGATGAAGAATTAGATGTCTTTGTCCAACATGATACTTTCTTAGATAAAGATTTACGTCCAGTTTCTAGCTTAGACAAATCAGATTTACCATTGAACCAAAATTGGTCATGGGATAAAATTTTACGTTCTTGCTTCATTAAACAAGCCGATGTTTTACAAGGAATTTACTTCTTTGAGGATCAATTTACTTTAGAACAAAAGCGCAACAACTTTAACTTCTATGAACCAATGACTGTCCATGAATCTTCTCTTTCAGCATGTATTCACGCAATCTTAGCTGCTGAACTAGGCATGGAAGAAAAAGCAGTCGAAATGTATGAACGTACAGCTCGTCTAGATTTGGATAACTACAACAATGATACTGAAGATGGCTTACACATTACTTCTATGACTGGTAGCTGGTTAGGTATCGTTCAAGGATTTGCCCAAATGAAGACAGCCAACGAAACATTAAGCTTTGCCCCATTTGTACCACAATCATGGAGCGACTATGCCTTCCACATTAACTATCGTGGACGTTTATTGGCTATCAATGTTACTAAAGAAGCAGTTACAGTTGAAAAATTAAGTGGCGATGCTTTAAGTCTAAAACTTTATGATAAAGATTATGAATTAACCGATAAAATTACTGTTGCGTTAAACTAAAATCAATTGCAACCAGACACTAAGACGGATGCACCTTCTCTGGGGCACCGTCTTTTCTTATTTTTATGCAAATGTTGCGTACAAATGTATTCTTTCACTAGCAAAAGAGAATATTTTCTGATACTATGGTTACGGTTACTTTAAATTAGGAGGAAAAAATGAGTATTACAGTAAAAGATGTGGCGAAAAGAGCAGGTGTGGCAACTTCGACCGTTTCTCGTGTGATTAATGATCATCCCAGTATCTCGGAAGAAACAAAAAGACGAGTCCGCGCCATTATGGATGATATGGGATATATTCCTAATTTAACCGCGCGCAATCTTGGTAAACAAGTCTCCAATGCTATTGGAATCATCTTACCTCCACTAGACTCCAAGGAACGCTTAGGCAACCCATTTTATTTAGAAACGATTGAAACCATTAATGAAGAAGCTCGTCAATCAGGTATGACGGTGGCGATTGCAACAGCTCTGAACTTTGATTCTTTATTAGAAAACGTCAAGCAGATGCATCGCCAAAAACAAGTCGATGGGTTTATCTTGACTTATTCAGATAATCATGACCCGATTATTCGCTATTTGATGGATGAAAAAGTACCATTTACTTTAATTGGACAACCTTATAACCATGAGCAAAAAATTACCTATGTTGACAATGATAACCAGCTATTAGGAAAACAAGCAACCGAATACCTAATTAACCATCATCATCAAAAAATTTTATTCGTTACCAATACGACGCAAGAAAATGTTTATTTCGAGCGTTACTTTGGTTATCAAAAAGCGATGATGTTAGCCAATCTTAAAGTCAAACCAGCGGTAACTTTTCAACATCCAGAAGACTATGTCAATTTTGAAGAACTTTTGAAAATCGAAAAACCAACAGCCTTAGTGGTGATTGATGATTTATTTGCGATGCGTATTATCCAATTGTTAAATCTCTATCAATATCAAGTACCTGATGACTTATCCATTATCAGTTTTAACAACTCGATTTTTGCGACCCTCGTTCATCCGTATTTAACGAGTATCGACGTCGATGTTGCTGAATTGGGTAAGATGGCGACCCAAAGTTTGATACATAAGCTTAATGATAATCAACAAACAAGCGGACGTATGGTGGTCCCTCATCAATTGATCAAACGTGAAACGGTCATTGATCTCGAACAAAAGTAAAAAAATTCCCCAGATAAAAGCTGAATGCTCAATCTGGGGAATTTTGATTATTCTTCATTTTTTAGTAATTCTTCAATATACAAACGACGGACTTTCATCGTAGCTGTACGTGGAATATCATCAAAATTGCGAATCATTGGCGCATTTAGATGAGGTAGATCTTCTACTTGTTGCCACCAAGCATCCCAGTCCATTTCGCAATCTGGCGCTAAGGCAATCACTGGTTGGGCATGTCCTTGTTTATCACGCACCATCACGACTTCTGATAAGAAATCTAAATGGTCTAATAAGAAGTCTTCTAAAGCTAAGTTACTATCAATATTTTCGATTAAATCTACTTGGCGATCTTTAAGGTATAAATGGCCTTGTTCATCCATGCAACCATAGTCACCAGAATCCCACCAAGCACCATAAACATTATCTTTAAAGCGTTGGTCTTCTTTATAATAAGTCAAAGCACGACCTTTGGATAAGAAATGAATATGGCCATCTTGATTCGCTGGTAACACATTGCCTTTTTCATCTGCAATGCGCGCTTTGGTTAACTCACCTAAACCTACCCCCATATCACGGGCATTATCTGTTGGTAAGGTTGCAAGTGTATGCGCTTTTAGAATCATTGGGCCACATTCGCTTTGACCATAGACTTGTAAGAAGATTGGCTCTTGCTTTTCACTCGCTTTTAAGAAAGTATGCATGGTCTTATTGTTAATAGCATCAAAAGTCGAATGATAATAACGAATACTAGCAAAACTTTCTGGTTGTTTCGCTGCTGTAAAACTCCATTGCACAAAATTATTTGGATGGGTTTCTAATGCGATTGGCTGATATTTAGCCAAAAGATGAGCTACTTTCTCACCATCCGATGTAGCTAGTGGCATCATCGGAAAAGCCATCGCCATCAATGAAGACACACCGATATTAAAACGTGAATGAACAGGAGAAATATGAAAAGCCACCAATTTTTTCTCTGCAATCTTCGTAAAGACCGTTCTTTGCCAAACCGTACGCCAACCCATCGAATGATAAGAATGACAAATTAATTTTGGAATCCCAGTCGTTCCTGAAGTATGCGTCATATAAGCAATTTCATCAGGATCTAGGCTAACTTGTTCCACAGGCGTAATCTCGCTAGCTAAAAGACGGCTCACTTCGATTTTACGTTCAGCATCTAAATTCTTAATGGCAAGTACGCGTTCTTTCGTTTCATCATCATAAATAATAAATGGCTTTTCTAAACGGTCCACGAATACTTCCATGGTTTCAGTTGGAAAATGATAAGAAATCATCACCGGAACCGCACCTAGATAAGACGCAGCCACCGCCAATAAATAAGTATCGAATTTAGGGCTCTTGTACATAATTACCTTATCACGTGCCTTAATCCCTAAAGTTGCTAATTGACAAGCACGCTTCACAATGATTTCGTGACTGATTTGATAATTACTTTCTAAGCCTAATTCCGGAAAAGCCGGTAATACTTCATCCAGCAAAATAGGCGTTGTTGGATAATTTTGTGCTGCTTGTTGATAATTGGTATACAAATTAAGTGGTTGATACGCTGTTGCATCCATTATGTTCACCTCAACTAAAAAATTGAATTTTAAAGTGGTAAAACCTACTCGCTTCAAAATCCGTTGTGACAGTGTAACATTTACTTACACTTTTATATAATAACACTCGCAATGAAAACTAGCTAGATTTTTTGTGAAAATTTATTTAAAGTGAATTTTGTTAGTGCCTGTTGGTCTAGTGATACGCCGATTCCTCTCCCTCTAGGCACGCGAATCTCACCATTTTCTACTACAAATGTTTGGGAAATGATGTCTTGTTCAAAATAATGCACGGTGGCACTTAAATCGGCTGGAAAATTAAGCCCTTTGATACTTGCGACATGTAGATGAAACGCTCGGGCAATCCCTGCTTCATACATTCCACCTAACCAAACCTTCACTTGATGCGTTTTGGCATAGGCTAACATGTCTAAAGCTGGAATCAGACCGCCGACTCGAGGCAGCTTTAAATTCACGACTTGACCACTATGAAGGGCAATCATTGTCTTTAAATCGTCCATTTGGCAGATATTTTCATCCAAACAGATAGGCGTTGAAAGTTGCGCTTGCAGTTTGGCATGCTCGACAAAATCACTTACACGCAAAGGTTGTTCAATCATCGCCAAATCTAGTTCATCTAGTTGTTTGATAGTAGCAGTTTGTGCCAAAGTATAACTCGCATTTGCATCGGCCATTAAGCATAGATTGGGATATTTTTGCCGAATAGGTGCTAAATAATCATAATCCTTATCTGGGGCTATCTTGACTTTTACTCGCTGATAGCCTTGCAAGACTGCTTGATCGACCTTAGCTAATAAGGCTTGGGGCGAGTTCTGGATACCAAGGCTAATACCTACCGGGGCCGTGCTTAAAGTTGGTGGCAAAAAGTACGAAAGCGATTTCTCTTGTAACTTTGCATATAGATCCCATAAGGCCATCTCAATCGCCGCTTTTGCCATCTGATGACCACGAATCTTTGCGGCTTTTTGCATAAACGATTGCGGTGTGAGGTCTTGATTGGCTAATAATGGCAATAAATAGCGTTTTAAAACCAATAATTCTCCTGCTAAAAACTCCTGGACATAATCCGGATGTGGCAAGGCAGTTAATTCTCCCAAACCCACTAATCCTTGGTCAGATTGTAAAGTAAGCACGACACATTCTTTATGCGTTAATTGGCCGTAACTTGTCTGAATTGCTTGTTTAAAAGGAATTTGAATATGATATAACGTAATATTTGAAATTTTCATTTTGATTTACCATTTTCCACAAACTTTTTGATATTGTCCACCACGGCTTTGGGATTTTCCAGATGGATACAATGACCAGCACCGCTAATGATTTCCAACTGTGCTTGATTTTGCCATAAGTGCACTATTTCTTGACCAATCTGACAAAATTTCGCATCGAATTCACCCGCTAAATATACTAGCGGCATCTCCCTTTTCGCCAACTGTGACCAATAATTTTGCTGCGCACCAGTCCCCATATAAGCTAAACTATTGGCTAACCCCCAACGATTTTGACTCATCCGCTCTTGAAAGACACGCAGCTGTACCGCTTGTGGCAAGGCTTTTTGAGAGGCAAATAAGGGGACTTCTTGCCATTGCAGCACAAAAGCTTTAAGCCCCTCTTCTCTTAACAAGTGAATCCATTTTTGGTCTTGTTTTCGCCGGTTTGCTCGCAACACTGCCTCTTTTATACCTGCTGTACTACTTTCTAAAATCAAGCCTAGGACCATTTTTGGAAAAGTCGTCGCAAAAGCCAAAGCCACACGTCCACCCATCGAATAGCCAAAAAGGAAGCACTCAGTTAAGCCTAATTTTTCCAAAAAAGCACGTACATCTTTTACGACCTGACTCATCGTGTAATGCACAGTATGGACATGCACACTCGTTTGACCATGACCAATTAAATCTAGTGCTAAAATATTCACGCCAGGTAATTGGTCAGCTAAAAAATCAAAGGTGTGTAGAGTCCCTGTAAAGCCATGCAGACAGACTAACGTAGGCGCACCTTCTTGAAAGGAACCGATATATTCATAATGAAAGCGAACTTGATTGGCCCTTACAACTGGCATCCTTTCATCCTCTTTTCCTTGAAGTTACTTAACACCGCTTGCCAAAAATCAACGGGAACTTGGGCTTGACTTGTTAACTCAATCAAGTTTGCACCAGTCAGTTTGCGTGAAGTGGCAATCGCTTGTTCAAAGTCCGCTTCACTCTCAACTTTTTGATAGGCTAATTCATAGGTCTTGGCTACTTGGACAAAATCTAAATCAAGTGGTGTCGCAAATAATGGATCAAAGTCATCTGCTGTTAAACTACGCTGACTCAAAAAGGAGAAAATCCCGCCAGCATTATTATTTAATAGGAGAATCGTCACTGGGAGTTGGTAAGCTTTCAATAATTGGAGTCCATTCATGTCATGGAAAAGTGTCAAATCTCCAACTAATAAGTACGTACGCTCTTTGGTTTGCATCGCTAGCCCCGCAACCGTTGACAAAATCCCATCAATGCCATTGACCCCACGATTGCCAAAAATTTGAAAGCTATTCTCACTAACACCTGATAAGCGATCCACCAAACGAATCGCATTACTATTTGCGACAAAAAGCTGTTCCCCACGCACTAACGTTTTCATCAACATCATAGCCAATTGACTCTCATGAAAAGTAAACTGCTCACTCGTTTCATCAATGGCTTGACTCGCTAGTTTTTGCAGATTTTGCCAAGCTTGCAAATAAGGCTGGTCCCTTTTTGGTGTACTTTGAAGAATTTGTTTGGCCACTTTTGTTAGTGATTCAGCGACGAGATACTGACTGCGATACAGATAATCCGGCCATTGTTGCGTCTCATCGACCAAGATTTGCACCGCCTGACTATCACGCAAGTAAAACATCACATTTTTTGTCACCGGTACCTTACCAAAACGTAAAATCACCTCAGCTTCAGGTAAATCACGCGTCTCTTCAAAAATTACATCGGCTTGTTTAACATAATTTTGCGTCTCTCCATCGCAACTAGCTAATTGACTTAACGGATCACCCACAATCGGCCAACCTAGATGATTTGCTAAAGTTAAAGCAAGTTGCGCTTCTGCTAAGCTGCGTTCACTACCTAACACAATCATTCCTTTTTTCTGAAACCAACCTTGGGCAATCAAGTTTTGTGTAGTCGTTTGCATAAGGCTCAAGTCAATCGGTGTATTTTGCGTTAAATCAGGTAATAACGGCTCTCTTAAAGGAATATTGGCATGCACGACACCTTTAACACCTGTCATCGCCCTTGTCGCTAATTGGAATCCTTGCCAAAAACTATAGCGCAACATGAGCGGGGTACTTTCGGGTAAAGCCAGCTCCACAAAAAATTTCACATGATCAGCATATAACTGATTTTGCGACATCGTTTGTGGGGCCCCAACATTTCGTAATTCAGGTGGCCGGTCACTGGTTAAGACGACTAGAGGTACGTTACTTGCTTCAGCCTCACAAATCGCTGGATAAAAGTTTGCCGCAGCGGTTCCTGAAGTGCAGAGTAAGGCGACTGGCTGCTGACTACTTTTGGCTAATCCTAGCGCTAGAAAACCAGCCGAACGCTCATCAACCGCTACAAAATATTGCAAATCTTTCTCGCGTTTGACCAATAAAGCTAACGGTGTCGAACGTGAACCCGGACTAATCACAACTTGACGCACACCGCCTTGTTTTAACCCAGTAATTAAATAGCGCAAATAACTAGTCATTTCTTGTTGCTTATTCAAGACCTAATAACCCCCGTTTCATTGGTTCAAATTTTAATTTGGTTTCTTCAAATTCTTCATCGGCATTCGAATCTTGGACAATTCCACAGCCAGCAAAACATTCACCATAGATTGCCTCCTCTTGCCCATAAACTCCCGAGCGAATCCCTACGACAAATTCACCACTATCTTCAAACAACCGATAAAAACCAATTGGTGCGCCATACAATCCGCGATCCAAGTTTTCATTTGCTTGTAAGTAAGTAAGGGCCGCTTCTTTGGGATTACCGCCTAAAGCTGGAGTTGGATGAAGGTTTTCAATCACCTCTAAAAAGCGACTTTGCTCTTGTCGTTGACCAGTTAATGTTAAAAAGATATGTTGCACTTGCTCATTTTTTAAAATTTTTCTTGGGCCTAATGCGACTTTGCCATTTACAAAAGGGGCTAATTTTCCTTGAATCGCTTCAACAACGATTTGGTGTTCTTTGGTATTTTTCGCATCATTCAATAAAAGGTTGGCTAATTGCACATCTTCTTCAGGCGTTTGACCACGGCGAATTGTCCCGGCAACACTAGCCGTTAGATACTCACTTGCCGTTGCTTTTAATAAGCGTTCCGGTGTTGCTCCAAAAAAGTGGCGCGTCGGTCCATCTAAGTAAAAGCGATACGTATTTTTTTGCAAAGCGACTAAGTTTGCCATCAACTGACCTGGCACTAATTCTGTCGCATGAAAGGCCATTTTACGTGCTAAAACAACTTTATTTAAGATTTGGCTAGACTTTAACATCTGAATCGTTTGTTGTGCTAAATGGGTCCATGATTCTTTGGCTAAATAATTAAATGTCGCATTGGCAGATAAAGCCGATTGTACGTGCCAGTCTTGATCTGCTGCTAAAAATGCTTGAACTTGTTGTTTTAACTGTTGATACTTTGCTTGTGCCTGTGCTTTGGTTTCAGCAAGTACCAAAATGCTTAATAACTGCTCCGTCAAAATGATTTCAGGCAAGATAAAATATCCTTGGGCCAACTCTTGCCAGATACTTTCACCCTTATGCTGAGAATCAAACGCAAAAGCCCCAAATAAAACCAATGATTGACGGTCAATCACGTTCACTTCTTCCACACTGGCTTGAAGCTTATCTTTTAATGCTTGGACTTGTGCAAAATCTAAGCCAAACCACTCAGCCACTTTGCCTAGGCCTAAACGCACTTCATCTTCTGGAGTTTGCCAAAATTGTGCCTGTAAGCCACTATTTTTCGCCGCCGCAAATACCGACAAGGCAGAAAATTTCGGGATTGATTCTTGCCAGACATAAATTTTTTGCTGCATCGTATTATTGAAAGTTTGCATCGAATACTTTCACTCTTTCTATTTGAGATAATTGATACTTTTGAATTTTACCACTTGCAGTTTTGGGAAAATCGGACAAAACATAAAAAGTCTGTGGTCGCTTATACTTGGCAAGTGTTACTAATAACTGATTTAATTGTGACTTATCAAGATCGTCTGTAGCTAACTTCAAATAAGCAACCGGGACATGACCCCATTTTTCATTTGCCTCTCCTACTACCGCGACTTCTTGGATTTGCGGATGTCGTGATAGGCAGTCCTCGATTTCTTTTGGATAAATATTTTCGCCACCAGAAATGATTAGCTCTCCTAAGCGACTCTTCACAAACAAAAAGCCATCTTCATCCAGATAGCCTAAATCGCCCGTATGAAAATAACCTTCTTTATCAAACCGCTCTTTAGCCAATCCGTGCAAATACCCTGGTGTAATACTTGGTCCTTTCACTAAAATTTCGCCAATTGCTTCTTTTTCGTTCAACGGCTCAATTTTACACTGCACATCCTGTAAAGCTAGTCCAGCTGAGCCGAGTTTGGTTAAAGAATAATCAAAAGGCAAGGCAAATATTTGTGAACAGGTCTCCGTCATCCCATAAGATTGCATCACTGGCAATTGATAGGCGAGACATTTTTCCAAAACTTCTGCACGCACCGGTCCACCACCCAGTAAAATGCCTTTCAAACTAGCGGGATAACTTTCTTTAGTCAGGCTTAATAAATCTTGTAACATCTTCGTCACAACAGAAACCACAGAGACTTGTCCCGTTTGTAGCCAGTGATGCACTTGCTCGGCAGCATATTTAGGCAATAAGCGCACACTTAAGCCAATGACTAAACTACGCAAGAATATGGACAATCCACTAATATGATAAAGTGGCATAACATTTAACCAGCAATCATCAGCCGTTAAAGATAAACTATTTTTACTAGCTAAAGCACTCGCCCGATGATTGCCGAAAGTTTGTAGCACTCCTTTTGCCTTGCCTGTCGTTCCAGAAGTGTACATGATACTGGCCACTTGTTCCTCACGATAGCCTAAGTCGAACCAGTCTTCTTTTTTGACAGGTTGAAGTTCTTGAGTCTTTGGTGCTTGAATCAACACACAAGGGGCAAATGTAACAGCCAATTTCTGGTCAGTGACAATCAGCGCCTGAGCTTGACTATCTAGTAACTGTACGCGACATTCACTCTCAGTCAGACGCATATTTAAAAACTGGACCGTCACCCCAAGCTCCCACAAAGCCAGCACCGTATAGATAAACGTTGGCGAGCTTTTGCCATATACCGCGACAATCGTACTATCTTTAGGCAATTTTCGCTGATAGTCGTACGCATAGCTTTGGACAATCTGCTGTAACTCAGAGAAAGTGTAGACTTGCTCTTCATAGAAAAAAGCTGGCCGCTCAGGATGAAGCACGGCTTGTTGAGTCAACCAGCTAGCATATTTTTTATGGGAATTTTGGAAATTGGTCAAAGTTTGGTTCTCGTTTTTCTTTAAAGGCATCACGACCTTCTTTGGCTTCATCCATCGTGTAGTATAGTAATGTCGCATCGCCTGCTAATTGTTGAATGCCCGCTAAACCATCTGTGTCCGCATTCATCGCTGCTTTAATCATACGTAAAGCGAGTGGACTCTTCTTCAACATTTCTTGTGCCCAACTGACCGCTTCATCTTCTACTTGATCAACAGGCACAACTTTATTGATCCAATTCATTTCTAACGCTTCTTGGGCCGTGTATTGACGCGTCATAAACCATACTTCTTTGGCTTTTTTATGACCAATCACGCGTGCTAAATAACCAGAACCATAGCCTCCATCAAAACTACCGACATTCGGACCTGTTTGACCAAATTTAGCATTTTCACCGGCAATGGTTAAATCACAAACAAGTTGCAATACATTTCCGCCACCAATCGACCAGCCTTTGACCATCGCAATCACTGGTTTTGGAATAATGCGAATTAAACGTTGTAAATCTAAAACATTCAAACGTGGAATTTGATCTTCACCAACGTAGCCACCATGGCCGCGAACTTTTTGGTCTCCACCAGAACAAAAGGCTAAATCCCCTGCTCCAGTTAATAAAATCACGCCGATATCACTACGATCACGACAAATACTGAAAGCTTCAATCATTTCAGCCACTGTTTTTGGCGTAAAAGCATTATGAACATGTGGACGGTTAATCGTAATTTTGGCTATTTTTTCAAACTGTTCAAATAAAATCTCATCATACTCTTTAATTGTTTTCCACTCGCGCATATAGACACTTCCTTTAAATCATTGTTAATCATCGTGTTTTGCGAAACTTTTACAAAACATCTCTTTTAAAGTATACACAAAATTAGTAAAATACGCTTGAGATAACCCTTAGAAATTCAATAAACATCTTAAAAATTTTTTCAGTGAAGTTAGGTTGTGAGGCAGCTTGATTAGACATGAAGAAATTCGTGTGCTTACCTACTGCTGAGAAAATCGGATGAAAGGAGATTTTCTCAAGCGGTAGGGCGAATTTCACAATGTCTAGCTGCCGAACACCGTCAGTAAGGTTGTGAGCCGGGTCGAACAGCTCCAAGCAGCTAAGTTTTCCGGAATGGCAGGAAAATCCGCTGTGTTTAAAGATTTTCCTAGACAGGCCGGCTTAGATGCACAGGAGCTACTCGGCGAGCACCGTCAATAAAGAGAAAACGGAGGAATACCCATGAATTTATTAGAACATCTCGATATTCAAATCAAGCAAACTACCCCAGAACAAGTCGAACTTGCCCTTGTGGTACGCGATATCCATAAACAACCCTTTGGCATCATGCACGGTGGAATGAATGGCGTCTTAATCGAAACCGCCTGTAGTCTCGGAGCCAATCAAAATGTAAAATCCAATGAATATTGCGTAGGTGTGGACTTACAAGTAAATCACTTGCGGGCAGTCACTTCAGAGGAACTCATCATCCGAGCAATTCCTGATAAAGTTGGCCGCACGATTCAAGTCTGGCAAGCCACCGTTTATCACAAAGATCAAAAAATCGCAGTTGGTCGTTGCACCCTCATGACGCAAAAAGCCCAAACAAAAGACTAGGACGGAAAATTCCCGTGCCTAGTCTTGTTTTGTTGTTATTCGTTTTCTTCTACGTATTCCTTAAAATGATTCAATATTGCTTGCCAACCTTGTTTTTGAAATTCAACTGGATTTTCGCTTTCTGAATCGAACTTTTCTATCACCTGAACAACACCCGGAGCTGTTTCTTCAAAATAGACCTCTACCTTACGACCATCCCCTAGAGTATAGGCGATTTTTTGATTTTCAACGACCTCAGTATAAATCCCACCAAAATCAAATCCCATTGAGCCATCTTTCGCTTCCATGCGTGATGTTAAGCTTCCCCCCACACGTAAATCATTTTTCACATTTACTGTATGCCAATCGGGAGAAGCACTATTCCATTGCTCAATGTGTTTAGGTTCATTCCAGTAATGCCAAATAGTCGCTAAATCTCCTCGTACATCTACTTGAATTTGGATGATTTCTGCCATTTATTATCCTACTTTCTATCATTTTTCCTAAATATAGCATGATTCATGTATAAAATCCGTTTTTTTTCTTAACAATCAGACTACTTTTTTATAACAAACATTCCACGAAAACAAGCACTACCTTTTTCCAAAAATAATTTTTATTGCCATATCAAAATTTTGCAACCTTTACCACGATATCAACCATTGAAATAGACAATAACATTTCATCCAATAGTAAAACAGTTTACAATTCACTTCCAGTAAAAATAACTCTTTTCTTTTATCATTCACAGCATTATAATGGCATCGAACAAATGTTTAGAGCTACAAACAAATGTCCTAAATCTTATTTCGGTTGAAAGAAGGTGATTGCATGACTTTATCAGAAAAAGAAGCGCAACTATTTAATTTAATCAAGACAAATCCCTATTTTTCTCAACAAGAACTCGCCGAAAAGATGAATCTCTCGCGCTCGACGGTGGCAAATATGATTTCCCGTTTGATTGAGGAGAAATATCTGCTGGGAAGAGCCTATGTCGTGAATGAAAAAGATTATTTGGTATGTATCGGAGGCGCCAATGTAGATCGTAAATTACAAAGTTTGGCTCCACTTCAAGCTGCTACTTCTAATCCTGCGACTTCAGCTTTGAGCATCGGTGGCGTGGCGAGAAATATTGCTGAAAATCTTGGTAGACTCGGCCATTCAATCTCTTTACTGTCTGTTTGCGGGAAAGATAGTGATTTTGAAGCGATTAAGCAACATTCACAATCCTTTATGAATCTCGATGCCATCTATCAAACAGAAGAAGTAGCGACGGGATCTTATACCGCAGTACTCGACGCAGATGGCAATATGGCGGTGGCTTTAGCGAATATGTCGGCGTATGATTTACTCACGCCGAATGTGATTCAACTTAATTTACCACTTTTACACGGCGCACGGGCAATCATTATCGATTTGAATTGTCCAGCTGAAACGTTGCATTTTATCATTCAATTTGGCAAACAATATCAAATTCCAGTGATTGTCATTCCAGTCTCCTCACCTAAAATGGCCCACTTACCTAAAGATTTAGCGGGAGTGAGTCTACTCATTGCCAATCGCGATGAAAGTGAAACCTTCCTGGACACGCAAATCACCGATACGCAATCTTGGCAAAACGCAATGCAAAAATGGCTAGCTTTAGGCGTAGAAAATATCGTCATTACCAATGGCCAACAAGGTGCCATGGCGATGAGTCAAACAGGAGAACAAGCCTATCAAGCCGCCATCTGTGTTGAAAAAATTATCGATGTCACAGGTGCTGGCGATGCATTTAGTGGGGCATTTATCGATAGCTGGCTAAACGGAGGAACGCTAGCTGATTGTTTGAAGTTTGCGACAACCAATGCGGTATTTACGATCCGTTGTATGCATACGGTACGCACGGATTTAACCAAAGAAAAATTAATTCAAAATAGAGAGGAACTTGCATTATGAACCAATATTTATCATTTTCTAAAGAAGTCTTAGCAGCAAAAGAAGAAGGTAAAGCAATTGTTGCCTTAGAATCAACCATTATCTCACATGGTATGCCTTACCCACAAAATGTTCAAACCGCACGTGAAGTTGAACAAATTATTCGTGACCATGGGGCTTGTCCAGCAACGATTGCTTTAATCGATGGTCAAATTAAAATTGGATTATCTGATGAAGAATTAGAAATGTTTGGCAATAGTAAAAACGTAGCTAAAGTTTCGCGCCGTGACATGGGCTATATTTTAGCGACGAAACAACTAGGTGCTACCACAGTTGCTGCGACAATGATAGCTGCGGAACTAGCTGGCATTTCAGTCTTTGTCACGGGCGGTATCGGTGGGGTGCATCGTGGGGCCGAAACTTCAATGGATATTTCTGCGGACTTAGAAGAATTATCAATGACTGATGTCGCCGTTGTTTGTGCTGGGGCAAAATCAATCTTAGACCTTGGATTAACATTAGAATATCTTGAAACAAAAGGTGTACCGGTATATGGTTACCAAACAGATTATCTGCCATCTTTCTTCTCAAGAACGAGTCCATTTGCCTTACAATACAATATCCAAAACCCAGAAGAATTAGCGAAAGCCTTGAAAGCGAAATGGGATTTAGGTCTACACGGTGGCGCTTTAGTAGCTAACCCAATCCCTGAAGAATATTCAATGGATGAAGCTTATATCAACGCTGCAATCGACCAAGCCTTAAAAGAAGCCGAAGAAAAAGGAATTGTTGGTAAAGAAATCACCCCATTCCTACTTGGTAAAATTAAAGATATCACTGATGGCAAGAGTTTAGCTGCTAACATCGCTTTAGTGAAAAATAATGCTAAAGTCGGTGCCCAATTAGCCGTAAGTTATCAAAAACTATAATCACAAAAAGCCCACCTTTTAAGCAGATAGACACTTAAGAGGTGGGTTGCTTTATTACTGTTTTCTCACCCATTTTTGAAAGACATGGGGATAAATATTATCTTCGTCTAATACGCCGGGGATTTCTTCTACTAGCTCAAAATCACTAAAGTCAATTTCGCCAATATAAGCATCGCCTGTAAATTCCGCATCAATCAATGTACGATAAATCACATCGGTATACGGCAAGAATAAGCGAAAAATATCGCCCCCGCCTCCAACGTGCAAGTCTTCTACAGTTAAGACTTCTTCTGGTGAGTGAATAATTTCAGCATTTTCATATAGTGGCAACTCATTTTGACGAGTACAAACATAGATTTTTTTATAAGCTTTGGATCTTTTACCTAGCCCTTCATACGTTTTTCGCCCCATCACTAATGTTCCATTCATCGTTTTGCTTTTAAAAAAATTCAAATCATTCGGTAATTTCCATGGTAATAACCCATCTTTACCAATTAAACCATTTTTATCTTGCGCCCAAATTGCTGTTATCATTTGCTCGGCTCCTTTTGTTCGTTTTTTTCATTATAACGAATATCAAGGAAGAAAGAAATACTGAATCTAACTTCCATATGGTAAAATCAATGTAGAATGTAATGAGGAGGGGATAGTATGGCATATTTTTCTTTAAGTATATTATTTGAAGCTTTTGAGGCAAAAACAAAAATCTCTAGAAAAGCTTATGAACATCGCATCGTTTTAGTACAATTTCCAGCAAAACCTGACAAAGCAACACTAATTGAGTATTGTAAGCAGCATTTGACCGAAGAACCTTATCAAACAGCTGATGGTTCACTTGATTTTTGGCAAGTAAGCAAAATAATCGACTGTTTTGAATTAGTTGAAGAAGTTTCCGGAAATATCCATACGCCGCTTGAAGTATACAGCAGATATTTTGATGACTTTGATAGTACTCGCGAAGAAATTCTTGAAAAATATTTTTCCGATTACGTGTATGAAGATCAGGAAAATGATTAAATAACCCAAATTAAAAAAGCAAATCTATCTGTTGGGGCAGACGGATTTGCTTTTTTAAAGTAAACAATTACAAAAACTTGATAAGAGCTAAATTAATGGGTTGGACGAGTAGTATTGTCCATGTGGGTTTTCACTACGAATACATCCACTTTTGAATTTTGAACGATAAAATCAGTTGTAGAACCGATGAATAGACGGGTAAATGAGTTCGTACCACTTGCCCCCATCATGATTAAATCGGCATTTTGATCTTTGGCAGTTTCAAGAATGGCATTTTTTGCACTACCTACTTCTAGAATCGTTTTACAATTAAGATTATCTTTGGCTGCATCTTCAGCATAATCTTCTAGAAATTCTTTTGCAGTATTCATTAATGGATCAATTTCGAATCCACCGCCGTAATCATGCATGGCGATTCCAGATGTATCGACAACAGATAATACGATTAAGTGTGCATTCGTTTGTTTGGCATAACGTTTTGCTTTTTGATAAGCTAAATCCGCTAAAACGGAACCATCGATTGGTACCAAAATTCTACGATAATTTGCCATACGACATCCCTTCTTTCCTATACCTTTATTTTACCGTGTTTTTTCGTGAATTCAACAACAAATTGCCTTGACGAATTACTTTTTTTCTGCTTCATTCGGATTGATAATTTCTAATAAAATAAATTTTTCGTCTTCATAAGCAAATTTGTAAATCGTACAATTACCCATTCCTCTTTGTGGACTAACCTTGACATAATCTTCCCAAACACGTAAAAAATTCCGACACGCTCCACCATGAGAGACGACCAGAGTAGGCAAATCATTATTCACTTCTTGCATAATTGCTTGCATGGTGTCGTTCATTCGCTGCATCAATTGTTCTTGACTTTCTCCGCCATAATACACAAAAAAGTCGCCATAAGGTAGCGGTGGGTTTAAAAATTCTGGTTCTCCTTCAAAGCGACCAAAATTCCATTCTTTCAAGCCTTTTTTACGTTGGTAAGGCAAGTCACAAACAATTTCTAAAGTATCACAAGCCCGCTCTTGAGTCGATGCATAGGCCTGACCAAACTGGATACCTTGTGATTGAAAATATTGTCTTGCTTGTCGGGCCTGTTTTTTACCTAATTCAGTTAAGGGCGAGTCACACCAGCCTTGTACTTTTTTCAATTCGTTAAAAAGTGTCTGTCCATGTCGCATTAAATATACAATCTTTGCCATTGTTATTCCCTACTTTCAAAAAGAGCCGCTCCTCAAGAACAGCTCTAATCATTATTTATTATTCTTCGCGGTATCAGAGGCAATAATTCTAACATCGCCTTTGATTTGCCATTCCTTCACTTGATTTGGCAAAATACAGCTTGTGCCCATATTTAATTCATATTCTTTGCCATCCACAACTAGGTAACCAAAACCTTCAATCACCGTCATCAAAGTATAGGGTGCAAAAGCTTTGAATGAATATTCGCCCTTCACTAACCATTCATAGACATTGAAAAATTCAGTTTGAAGATAAGTGGTAATCGCACTATTGCCTTTACGTACTTCTTTAATCGCTAATTCTGGTGCATGATCAGGTACATTGGTCACATCAATGGACTGTTGGATGTGTAATTCACGTGTCTTTCCTTGCGCATCTTTGCGATCATAATCATACACCCGATAAGTCGTATCTGAGCTTTGTTGGGTTTCTAAAATCATGATTCCTTTACCAATCGCATGCATCGTCCCACTCGGAACAAAGAAGAAATCCCCTTTTCTCACTGGTACATGTTTTAATAAATCATCCCAGCGTCCCTCTTGAATCATTTCAGCTAATTCTTCTTTGGTTTGCGCATGATGACCATAAATGATTTCAGCTCCTGGCGCGGCATCAATAATGTACCAGCACTCAGTCTTACCTAGCTCACCAGCATGATGTTTGCCATATTCGTCATCAGGATGGACTTGGACAGATAAATCATCTTCCGCATCCAAAATCTTCACTAATAACGGAAAAACTTCTTCTGATTGATGACCGAATAATTCTTGATGGTCTTGCCAAAGTTGATCTAAAGTTTGACCTTTGAAAGGACCATTTTCAATCACACTTTTGCCATGGGGATGCGCACTGATTGCCCAGTCTTCTCCTATCTTGTCACTAGGAAGTTCAAAACCAAAGACCGTATGTAATCTTGAGCCACCCCAAATTTTTTCTTGAAATACGGGTTTCATAAATAAAGGTTCTACCAAATGAATCACTCTTTCTTGTATAGGTTTATAAACAAGTCCATTATAGCACAAATGTCTAGACTTTTTACTTTAATTTTTTTCTTTCAAATAAATCGCAATTAATTCATCTCGTTTTGCCAAATATTCTTGTCTAAAATCATAAGGATGCACGCGGTTAGATAGGAAAATGAAGGCCTGTTGCAACTTAGGATCAATGCATAAAAACGTCCCAGTATAGCCTGTATGGAATAAAAAGCCATAACGCAAATCCCAACCTAATGAACGCTTTCCCGCTTTACTTGGCGTTTGGTCTTGATAAAGCTGAGCAATCGTTTCTCTTTGCAAAAAGGCCCGTCCATCAGGTAATTGCCCTTCATTTAGATACATTTGGGTAAATTTTAATAAGTCGGCTAAATTCGTGAATAGTCCCGCATTACCCGCATGCTCGGCTAAGACTCGGGCTTTAGGATCATGAGTTTGACCGCACAAAGTATCTTCTGTTGCAGCAATCGAATAATGCATATCAAGTGGTGGAAATTGGCTCTCGGTCATCTGCAACGGTTCAAAAATTTCTTCTTTAAAAATAGTTGTGACTGGCTTTTGAAAGATTGCTTCTAACATGAATCCTAGCAAAATCGTCCCCGCATCGGTATATTTAACGACTTTTCCTAGATTATCACCCGCTCTTAAAGTCAAATAAGCCTGCATTAATTCCTGTTGATTGAGCTGATCACGATTTGGAATATAAGTCACAATATCAGCTGTATGGGTTAATAAATGTCGTAAAGTTATGCTTTCATCGCCAAAAGCTGGCAGATACTTCTTCAAAGGTTGGTCAATCTCGATGACGCTTTGTTCCATCAATTTTAAAATCATCGTCGTGGTACAAACAACCTTGGTCAAAGAGGCCACATCAAATAATGTCTCTTCCGTCATCACCCGTTTTTTGGGGATTACAGACGCATATCCAAAATGCTTGTGAATCAACTTTTCTTGGTCAATGATTGCGTAACACACCCCTGGAAAGACCTTTTCATTTAGATATTCTTGAATTTTTGCTTGTGTTTTTGAATAAAAATTATCTTGCATATTTCTCCTCTATCTCTTTTCATAAAAAAAACGCCTAATTGGTTAGACGATGCATCCGGTAACCAATCAGACGTCTTTGTATGATGCAATTAACGTAAAAACCACCATTCTACACCGACTGGATCATACACCGTTAAAATCTTTTGTTTGCTATCAAGGTAATGTTTCATTTGACTTTCTTGAACATGTTTTAATAATTGTTCAAACTGTTCATCTTGTAATTGGAATTTCAAGAAATCTAAGCCTAAAATTTGATGACTTGGGATTTTCACATTTTCGGTATCATGTTTGACAATGGAAATTCCAAATTCACCATCTGCTAAGGTTTGAAAAGCGATATTATTTTCATCAAACTCAAAACCTAGTAAATCAGCTAAAAACTGGCATTCTTCTTGGACATCTTGTGCGTGAAGACCCAATGCCGCAATCCGTGCTTTGCTTGATAATTTTTTGCTTGGATCGGCTGAAGTTAAAAGTGAAGTCTCATCAATGCTCACTGTTTCAGGTGTGCGAATCGCCAACTGATTGCCTTCAGGGTCCACGATGGTAAACTGACATAAATCAGGTGTAAACTCGGCTTGAATGACCGGATATTTAGCATGAACTAATCGTGAATACACTGCCGCAAACTCAGATAAGGTCGGCACTTCCACTTTATAGTAGTTCAGACGCTTCATCTCACCAAAATGCTCTGTTGCACGTGGGCTTTCTTCTAACCAAATGCGCTCATGACTACCATCTTCGGCTACTAAAATCGCTAATTCATTTTCTTCGGTTTTTAACTTAAATCCTAACATCTCACAGTAGAAATTAATCATTTGGTCGCGATTTTTGACACGCAAAGCCACAATACTTAATCGACTACTGGGATCAAAACTAAATACTGACATTGAAACGAGTCCTCCTAAATTCCAATTGGCAAAAAAATTACCACTACTCATCTAAATTCTATTATTTTCATACATATCAAACTGTATAGATAATACTTTTATTCTCTTTCCTCATTCATTGTACTTAGAAATCTTATTTATCGCAAGGAATATGGTTAAAAAATTAAACAAGGCTTGCTAATTCTCATTTTTACCCACGACATTTCACCAATATTTTCAAAGTAAATACTAACCAAATGACCTAAAATATGTTAAAGTAAAAGTACAACACAACGTTTATTTATTGGAGGAAAAACTTATGGAAGATTGCATTTTTTGTAAAATCATTAATGGAGAAATTCCTAGCTATAAAATCTATGAAGATGAGGTCGTTTATGCCTTTTTAGATATTACCCAAGTAACACCTGGCCATACTTTAGTGGTACCTAAAAAACATGCCAAAGATATTTTTGAATACGATGAAGAATTGGCGTCTCAAGTCTTTGCGCGTATCCCTAAAATTGCCCGTGCCTTAGAAAAAGCTTATCCAGACATGCAAGGATTAAATATTATTAATAACAACCGTGAAGTGGCCTATCAATCAGTTTTCCACTCACATGTTCATTTGATTCCTAGATTTAGTCCACACGATGACTTCTCTATGCACTTTGGCAACCACCAAGACCAATACAACCCAACACTAATGGAAGCCATCGCCAAAAGAATCAGAGAAAGTTTCGAATAAGGTATAAGGTTGTGAGAAGGGTCGATCAGCTAGTATTAATTATCTAGGAAAGGATGAGTGCAGTGAAAGGATTTTTAAAGGGATTACTTTTTGGTTCAGCAGTTGGTGGTATCGTGACTTTACTAACAACGGAAAAAAGTGGTAAGGAAAATCGAGAGGCAATCAAAGAAACCGTGGATGAATCCATGTCTAAAATCAATGACGTAACCACGAGTTATCAACGGGTGCAAGAAAACCAAATCATCTTACAAGAAACCATAGGCCAAACCATCCCAGCTTTCAAAGAAGGGATTGAAAAAGATTTAGCTGCCTTTGAATTCCAAGTTCAGCCTCGTCTTGCTAGAATCAAAGAACAGCTAGAAACATTACAATCACACCTTGAAGCAAAAGAATAAATCATAAAAATACGCCCACTAACTATTCAATGACAAATAGCTAGTGGGCGTTCCTGTTTCATTTTATTTTTTTATCACAAAAAAAAAGCCCCCTAATGCCAATCACAGCACTAGGTAGCCTTTGTTCATCGATTATTTAGATTCTGAAGTTGAAGTAGAAGATTCTTTTGTTTCTTCTTTACTTGAACTTGATGATTCTTTTGTTTCTGATTTTGAAGAAGATGATTTAGTCTTTGATGATGAACTTGTCTTCGTTGCATCAATGTAAGTAGATAATACATCTGCGAAAGTCTTATCTTTAATCTTCACATTAGCTTTCTTCAATTCTTCACCAATTGTTTTTGTCACAAAGGTAGAATCATTTAATTTGTTATCAGTAGCAATCTTCTTCAAAGTCTTTTTGTATTTATCCATGTCGTTCCCTTTTGCTTGGTTTTTCACCATTTTAACGACATAGTAAGAAGTTTGATAAGTAGATGCATCAGTTACAGCGATTGGTTCAGCTGAAATTTCGCCATCTTTTAACGCAAAGGCAGCTGATTTCACTTCTGTAGGTACATCTGAACTTGTAGAATCAAATTTCACATCTTTGCCTTTATTGCTTGTTGCGATTGATTTATCTTTCGCAATTTTTGCAAAATCTGCGCCCTCTTTCTTCGCTTCTTCAATCACTTGTTTCGCTTCATCTTCACTTGAAACTTGGATGAATTGTGCAGTGACTTCTGGATGGAATGAATCCCAAGCAGTCTTATAATCTGCATCTGTTAATTTCACGTGTGCTTTCAAACCAGCGTCTAAAGCTAATTGTTGACGAATGGTTTTCTTGAAGCTTTCTTTTGTATAGCCAGCAGCTTTTAATTGAGATTCGAAGCTATCACCATATTGTTTCGCTTGTTCTTTGTATTTTGCATCGACTTGTTTATCGGTTACTTTATCGCCATATGCTTTGTCAAATACATCATAAATAATCATGCTACGAACCACGCTTTGGCTAGTAGAATTTGATTTAATTTCATTGTAGAAATCTTGAACAGTAATGGTTTGGCCTTTCATTGAGGCGATAGTTTGATCAGAGTCTTTGGAACAAGCTGCTAAACCTAAAACAGAAACAGCCGCCAAAGTAGCTAATAATGCTTTTTTCTTCATAACTAAATTAACACTCCTAAATTCTTTTTCGAGTTCACAAGTCTTACTATACCACAAATCCACCAAAATAATAGACTTTTAAAAACATATTTCATAAAAATTTCAAAAATAATCTTTTCTTAATGATTAGTTTAAGTTTGGTACATAAAAACTACGATTATCCATGCCAAAAATACGATCCGTGTATTCGCCTGGTGTTGTTTGACGAATCGAAGTCAACATCATTTGCATCGAAGCATCGATATTATCGATTTGATGTAAAATTTCGGCCTCCATAATTCTTGGACGCACTGGAGAACCATATTCTAATAACCCGTGATGACTTAAAACCATATGACGTAAAAGGACAATCTCTTCTTTATTTGGATCTAGTTTTAATTCCATACATGCTTGGGTGATTTCTTCATCGATTAAGACTAAATGCCCAATCAAATTACCAGCCACCGTATATTCTGTCGTCATCGCTCCACTTAATTCCAATACTTTACCTAAATCATGCAAAATAATTCCGGCATATAGCAGTGAAGCATTTAACTCAGGATAAATATCAACGAGTGAATGCCCAATTTTTAGCATCGTTACGGTATGATATGCGAGTCCGCCTGAAAAAGCATGATGATTTTTCTTCGCAGCTGGAAATTCAAAGAAAGCTTTCTTATACTTACTTAAAAGATGGCGGACAATCCGATTCCAACTTGGATTTAAAATTTCAAAAATCGTTTTACCAATGTAATCTTCCATTACTTCTCTTTTCATCGGTGCGCGTTCCATATAAAGATTAGGATCACTAGGCTCTTCTAACTTAGCCAAGCGTAAATGTAAAATTTTCACCTGAGGATTGCCATTATAGATTTCGCGCTTGCCGTTTAAAAAGACCACTCTGCCTGCTTCAAAACGGGTAATTTCTTCTTCAGAGGCATCCCAAAACTTGCCATCAATCGTGCCAGATGTATCTTGGAACGTAAAAGCAATAAATTTCTTGCCATTTTTAGCCATCCGTACATCGGCATTTTTAATCAAAGCAAAGAGTTGCATTTCTTCATCGACTTGATATTCTTTGATTTTTTTCATCTGCACATTCCTTCTTTCTTAAGATAATGGTTTGACTACTTGATGAAGTTCTTGATAATAGCTTACCATTTCTCGGTCCGAAGATAAACAAATCACTTGATAATCTTTCGCAAATTCTGCTAAAAGTTGTGCCAAAGACCGTTTGCGCTGACTATCATAATGTAGCCACCCATCGTCAATCACCACTGGACTAATATTTTTTTGTTGCATCGCTAAATAAGCAAATCGCAAGGCCATAATCAATTGGTCTTTAGTCCCGGTAGAAAGCTGATAGATAGACTGTTGATTGACAAATAACTCATTTTCTTTCATCTGAATTTTATCATAACGTTGATTGGTTAAGATTTGCATAAAATGCCCCGCTTGTTCGAATAAAAAAGGAAGCTGTGATTCAGAAAGTTGATCAGCCATGAATTGAAGTTGCTTTCCAATGACAAAATGCACACTCCATTCATAGATTAGTTCTTGAATTTCCGCCTTTAATTGTTCTTCTTTTTGATAGAGTTCTGGCAAGGTTAAGTCGTTCATCTGTTGGGCAAGACTAACTTCAATCTGTTTGATTTGTGTTAAATTTTGATCTTTTTGTACTTGTAGTTGGGTTTCTTGCCTTAAAATTTCTTGTTCTTGACTCACTAATTGCTCTTTTGTCATAGAATCTGGATACAAGTCTTTTAACATTTGCGCTAATTCTGTTTTGCGTTTTACTTGGCTTGCTCGTTCTTGCATTTGCCTAAACCATAACGGTAGATCAGATACCTGTTGGATTTGATATTTAGCCAATAAAGTCTGATTTTGTTTTAACAAATCTTGCTGCGCTTGCCGTTTTTGACTGATTTGTTCCATGATTTGCGTCACTGGATGAGACGCACGTGCTATTTTTTCCTTCTGCATTTCTTCTTTAAATTGGCGAATTTTCCCTAACTGCTCGGCTATTGATAAATTTGCAATCGGCAACCATTCATACAAAAAGTCCGCTGTTTGCCGAAATTGATCCATATTTTGATCAAGTTGCGCCAATTTAGCACGTAAATCTTGTCGCTGTTGTTGTGCATTTTTACTGATCTGAGCTGCTTGATCACGCTTAGCTAACTCTTGAATGAAAGAAACATGATCCAAATGCTGTAAATCGAGCGGTAATTGACTGCGTAGCGCTTGGAACTTCTCTTGCATTGTCCCTTGTTCTTCCAAAAGATTTTGATAGGCTTGATTTTTCTCATCTAAATCTTGTAAATAAAGACGCCACTGCTGCTTGATTGGTTCGCTATCTGAAGCACGATAAACCCGTACATAAAGAAGTCCTGCCAATAAAATCGTCAATACAAAGACTAAGCCACCAAATAAAGGCGAGAATTTCATAAGCAATAAACTAAGCAATACACCCACCATTCCCATAATGATTAGTGGTTTAGGACTGGTTGTCGCTTTTGTTTGGGCAAATAGTTCAGGGTGTTGCCGCTCAAACTGATTTAATTTTGCTTCAGCGACTTGTTGATTGTGTTGTGCATGAGTGAGTTGACTCGTCAAGGTTGCTAGCTGCGTCTGAATTTGTGTATACTGAGCAACAAATTCTTGCGAGACTGTTACTTGATCTTGTGTGTTATCAGGAAGTTGCGCTAATTGCTGCGTGATTTGTTTATGCGCCTGAATATCTTGATATAGCGTCCCTTCACTTTGCAACAAATGATCGATTTGTTCTTCATGATCTAAATAAAATAAATAACGTTTAGATAATTGCTTTTGCTCAAGTTGTGACAATCGACTTTCCAAGACTTGAATATCTTGATTCAACTGTTGACTTTGCTGCATAAATTGCTGTAACACTTGAACATCTGCAGCATCAGCTAACTGTAAATCCTTTTGCTGCAAAGATTGGTATTCTTCAAATAGTGAAAAATGTGTTTGCTGTTGCTTGATTTGTTGGGCTTGTTTTTGCAAAGACAGCCATTGTTTTTGTAAATCTTTCTGTGCATTTTTCAACGTCTGTAGTTGCTGAGACTGGGCGGCTAACTCTTTTTGTTTTTCGGCTAAGGTATAAATGTTTGCCTGCAACGCTTGATACTCCGCCAATTTTTGGTTCAATGGCAAGACCCGTCCTCTTGAAGCAAAGATTTTATTCCGCTCTTTTTCTTCTTGCTCGGCCTGTAGAAATAATTGCTGACTACCAGTAATGCCTAATGATAACAAAGCAGACTGCAAATATTTTTCATCCAATTGCGTGATTTGCTGTAACTGTTCTTGATCAAACGTAAAGACTTGTTCAAATAATTGGCTATCTAAAGGGGCTAAACGCTTTTGTAGATAACTTTCGGGAAAAATTTCGTCCCCAATAATTACCGTTGCTTTGCCTTTATTGAGGTGTTTCATCCGCTCAATCCGCAAAACTTCGCCATCAATTTCAATTTCCAACGCGCCCCCATAATAGGCATGGTTGGTTTCATAATCACGCTTTCTTTTTTGTTTTTTAGGAAAGCCAAATAACATCGCCTTGATGAAATGATAAAGAGTAGATTTTCCAGCTTCATTTGCACCAAAAATTAACTGATTGCCTGCTGTAAAGTCAAAGCTAAACTGACGATATTTCCCAAATTCCGTAATTTCTGCTTTTAATAGTTTCATCTGTTATTCCTTTTCTTCTGCTCCATAACCTAAATTTTCTCGTGCCTGTCTCATCACTTCTGGAATCAATTCCTCTAAAGAAACAAAACCAATGAGCCCATTTTTCGCTAATTCCTCCGTTAACTGTTGCGCCAAGACTTCTGAGGCAAATGCTTGACTTGAAAGCATAGAAGGCAAGATAGTAGGACTCATCTTTTGTTCTTCATGGTCAATAACTATTTCATAAACAAAGACATCTTTTTGGGCACGCTGTAATTGCACATTTAAATAATCTAGTATTTCCAAGCGAGTGGCAGCTGAATATTCTAGTAACTGTTGCTCTGATAAATGCTGCCAATGAAGCTGATAAAAGCCTGGTGATACTCCTGAAAATTTTGTCATTAAATCAGCCAACACTTGGGTACGTTGACTTTGAACAGGCATAGGATAATCCACTTGACCAAAACTAAGACTCGCAACATGAGAGGGCGTGAAATGACAACTTTGAGGCGTTAATTCGACTAACATCACACCTGTAGCTACTTCTTTTTTCGTATGTCCTTGTGGCGTACCTGGATACACAATGGCCGGCTGTTCATTTAAAATCGTCGGTACATGAATATGCCCCAATGCCCAATAATCATAGCCCTTACTTACTAGTTCCGAAATTTGAAAAGGTGCATATTTGCCTGCCTGTTGCCCATGATAAAGGCCAATATGATAATCACAATCCACCGCTTTATACGGAAACTCGATATCCTTTCTTGCTTCAATCCACGGCTGACAATAACTAAAGCCACTAAAAGCCACACGTTCATTTGACTTAGTTGTCAACGTCAGGGTCGAGACTGCTTCTTCGGTAAATAAATGAACATTTTCCGGAAAGTCAAACCAATAACGCTGTGGGGTATAATAATCATGATTGCCAAAACACATCACGACCTCAATTCCTTCTTTTTCAAGTCGTTGCAACGCCTGACAAAAAATATTTTGAATATATAAACTTGGCTGATTCTGATGGAACGTATCTCCTGCTAAAAGGACAAAATCCACTTGCTTTTCAATCGCTAAATCAACTATTCTTTGCCACACTTCTTGATTCACTGTAAGTAATGATTGCTGCCATTTACTCAATTGTGGCATCCCTTCAAAGCTACGATCCAAATGCAAATCCGCACAATGTAAAAAACGAACCATTCTTCTTTTTCCTTCAATTTTTTCTTTCATTGTACCATTAATAATAGCAAAAGTCACATTTTAAACGAAAATTTGTTCGCTATTTTAGATACAAAAAAACACATCTCTACTGAATCTTCAAACAGCAAAGATATGTTTTTACTTTTGTTAAATTAAATGGAAAGTAAGCGCAACACCAAAGCCAAGAAAAACAATGCCCATCAAACCACCACTGTATAAACCAAGTGGTAGGAAAGCTGAGGTACTTTTATTTCCATGCTTTTTCGTGTAAACAAATACATTTCGTGTGGCATATAGTTGATAACAGCCTAATAACAATAATACAATCCCTACAATCGTTTCAAACATTTTTCATGCCTTCTTTCAATATTAGAACCATTTTGTATCCGCTGCTCTTTGCAAAGTGAACGGACCAAACGTTGCTTCAATCGTTACATCCTTATCGCTAAGAGCGGTTTTTGCTTTAAACTCTTTTTCAAAAACAACCGGATCAGCAATTGGTAATTCATTTGATTTTAAAATGAGTACATAATGTCTAGGTAAAGGATTTAACCAAGTACCAAATTCACTCAACTCAGCCAATGCTAATTCTGGAACACTTTCAGCCAAAATAATTTTGTATTGTCGAACATGCAAAACATCATTCATCGTAACAACATCTCCAACTTGAATATTTTTTCTTATACTAATTTATAATAACCTAAAAAATTCCATGTATATTTTAGGTCATATCCTGCTCACTAATGACTTGGTAACTTTTCGCAAACTGTTTTGGGGAGAGTACTTTCCGATTAGTTATATCTATGACATCGCCTGGAAAACCCAACGTATACATCGAATAACCTAAGAATCCACCACCGCCAAATGAACCAGTTGCCCCTTCTTTCATATTTTGACTAACGGAAGGTGAGATACCTGCCAATAAAATTCGCAGATGGTTGTCTATCCAAACTAAATAGTTTTTCGCAAACGCATCTTTCACCCAAGTTGGTTGAGGCCCTTTGCGACTAATTTGCCAGATTTCAACTATTTTTCCTGTTTTATCCCTTGCTCGCATAAATAATCCTCTCACCTTCGTTTTCTAAACAAATGATGTAATACAGCTAGTAAGCCCTCTGACAATTTAGCTTTATCACTTATTAACAAATTCACTTACAGTTATAATCATAACATTTACAAGCGTTTTCTTCATGGGGCTAAGGGCTGATTTTTTATGTGCTGAAAAAACTCCCAATAGCCAACGCCTAAACCTTGCCTATTAGGAGAATGAATTAATAACCATAACGAATATTTGATAATTGACTTAATTCTTTCAATTGTTCCGCTGGTTTTTCTGCTAAAGTGATGCCATGATCAAGCAAAACCTTCGAAACTTCAATGTTGAAACGACTTAAGATATAAGGAATCGCTGACTGTTCTTTGATCAACTCTTCATGATAGCTAACTAACATCTTACGCAAAGGCTCTAAATGGGCTTCATTCGGTAACTCTGCCATCAAGCTTTCAATTAATTTCATCGCTTCTTTCTTACGTTCTGCACCACCAGCATACCATTTTAAATCAGACATCATATCGCCTCCAAAAACAACCCGCTAACCAAACTCGTTAGCATTAAATAAATGATTCACAAAAGAATTATATAACGCTGCTTATCGAGTATAAATATTTCGGTAATCGATTTTAGATATTCTTAAAGTTTGGATATATGGTTAGCTAATATTTCTGGATTAGTTAACATAAGTAAATGATTATCTGGTGTAATTTTTTCATGAGGTATTGGTAACGCTATGCTAGAATATACTATAAGTTGATTTACTTGCTGACTTATTTTAGCCAAAGTATTTTTTACTGAATAATTCAAATAGCAACGAAGATAAGAAATCATATTCTCATTACTTAATTTCGTATGATACCTTTCTTGATAAAAAGACAAGTTATGGTTCAAAATTTCTAATAGCTTCATATCCTGTTGTTCATTTTCCTCAAGCATCCGATTATAGTAATCTTGCAAAGTGGCATATTGGTTTGTTGGTAATTGATTGGCTAATTGATTAAGTTCGTCATTTGTTGGCAATGTTTCAAATCCGTCAATTAATATAAGCTGATGACACTGTTGATTATGTGTACTCAAATAATGGCCTACCACCACTACCCCAAAAGAAGCAGCAACTACTATTCCATCGGGCTTCAAACGACACAATTCATAGGATAGTTTTTCTTCAATTTTTTCTAGATTCACTTGTTCATAAGAATGATCCAAAAAATCTAAAAAGGCCACTTCTTTTTCCTCAAACAATGGGCAAATTTTATCCCAAATATGTCGACTCCATCCCAATGGTGAAACAAATAATACATCTAAATCTGATTTCGACACAAAACAACCTCCTCCGAATATAAAAATCCCACTAAAATTAGACTAAGCGTGGCAGCTAGCTCTTTTTAGTGGGAAATTATTTTATTGATACAAATCATTCACTGGTTTTAAGACGATGCGGTTTAATTCATTGATTAATTGGCTAAAAGCTTGTTCTTTCATCATAACATCTGAAACCAATGAATCGCCTTGCATCTTAGTCGTTAAATCTTCAGCTTTGTGTGCATCAGCATCTGATAACTCTTCGCCAGCCATCATTTTTTGTTGCATCGATTGTTGGAAGGCTTGGAACTCTTTGAATAAATCATAAGACGCTTTATTTTCTTTTAAAGCTTTAACTGCTTGCTCCAATGCTTTAAATTGTTCTGTTTGGCGAATTTCACGTTCTAATTGATTCGCTGTATCGTAAATATTAATCATCTTTTATCCTCCAATGTTTTTTAATTCCGTTTTCATTGTAACACATCCACAGCAATTAGGCACGAAGGAATTTTAATTGTTCCCTTGGATTTTTTCTACCAAGCCACCAAATAGATTATTAAAGCCTTCTTTGACTTTCTGACCAAATGTTTCCAGCCCTTCTTTGGCTTGAGCAGCAAAATCATCGACTTGTTTTTTCACCGATGGTTGGTTCGCGTCTTGTGCTTCTTCGGGACTCATCACTTTACCACCTGTCTGATAAGCATCAACCACAGCAAAGGCAGTATTTTTCGTATAAGGTAAAATTCCTTGGGCTTGAGCTTTAAAGACTTGACCCACACCTTGACCACTCGTTGAAGTTAGATAGTGCTGCGTAGTCGTTTTTTCATAACCCAACCATGTCGAAATCACCACATCAGGCGTGTAACCGACAATCCATTGGTCATTGACTTTACTAGCGTCAAAATTCGTTTCCGTCGTTCCGGTTTTGCCTGCTACTTGATAATTATAAGGTTGTGCATTAACAGCTGTACCATTAGAAAAGACACCTAACAACATACTCGTCATTTCATTGGCTGTACTTTCTGAAATCACTCGTGTGCCTTTCTTACCCGTATTATCCACAATGACGGCACCTGTCGCATCGATAATTTTCGCAATAAAGTGACTTTCATAATACGTTCCCCCATTTGCAAAGGTTGCGTAGGCACTTGCCATCGTTAGCGGACTCTCTCCATAACGCAAACCGCCTAAAGCCAAGCCCCAGTATCGGTCTTTATCATCTAGTGACAGACCAAATTCCTTTGCTTTTTTGAATCCTTTATCTAAGCCGATTTCATGTAATAACCAAACAGCTGGTAAATTCAAACTTTGGGCTACAGCTTGATACATTGGAACTTCCCCAGCATAGGTGCCATCATAGTTTTTCGCTTCATAAAAGTCTAAAGGTTCATCTTTTAAGAGACTGTCAGGATGGTACACTGATTCTAAAGCAGCAGCATAGACACTTAATGGTTTTATCGTCGAACCAGGCGAGCGTTTCATTTGAGTCGCAAAGTTATAACCCAAAAAGGTGTACTCTCCTCTACGTCCAACAACTGCTTCTACCCCACCATTATCAGGATTTATCGCCACAGATGCTGACTGAACCATAGTACCATCCGCGGCATTTTCTGGAAAATAACTATCTTCTTCATAAACCGACTGCATTTGGCGTTGGTAATTTGGATCGAGATAAGTATAAATCTTATAGCCATTTTTCATAATATCTTGTAATTTCAAATGATATTTATTCGTGGCTTCGTTAATTACTGCGTCAAAATAATACGGATAAGCATAATCGCTTTGGTTTTGTGTATAAGTATCATTTAAAAGATTAGCCAAATTGACTTGTTGTGCTTGGGTAGCTTCTTGTTGACTAATTTTTTGATTGCTTACCATCAATTCTAAGACCGTATCACGCCGATTCGTAGCATTTTCCAAATGATCGATTGGATTATAAATCGATGGTCCTTTTAACATACCAACTAGACAAGCCGCTTCAGACAAATTCAAATCTTTGGCATCGACACCAAAATATTTTTTCGCTGCATCCTGAATGCCCCATACCCCATTACCAAAATAGGAAGAATTCAAATACATGGTCAAAATTTCATCTTTTGAATATTTTTTCTCAATTTCGATGGCTAGAAATATTTCTTTTGCTTTCCGATTTAACGTTTGGTCTAGCGTTAAATAAGCATTTTTGGCTAGCTGTTGGGTAATCGTACTTCCGCCACCGCCTTCAGTTGAACGGTTAACAACCATCCGCACCATCGCTCGACCAATCCCTTTGATATCAAATCCATGATGTTGATAAAAACGACGGTCCTCAGTAGAAATCAAGGCATCTACCACGTAAGGCGAAATCTGTGACAACTCGACATAATTTCCTTTTTGTGAATGGAGACGGCCTGCTTCTTCCCCTTTATAATCATAAATAATAGTCGATTGCTTTAACCCTGCTTCTAATTCCGAAACTTTGGTACTCTTCGCAACAAAAAAGAGATAAACACTTGCCGCTAAGGTCGCAATCATTACTAACAAGATTAAGATTTTATTGATATGATATTTCCGCCAGACACGTTTACGCCAAGCAGAAAATTGCTGCCAATAAGGCGAAAACCATGTCCAAAAGCGAGAAAATCCTGTCTTTATTTTAGATCCGATTGTTTTAAAATCCATAACATTTCCTTTCAATTAAAATTTTCATTGCCATTTTAACAAAGCTATTTTACCATTGATATATGAAAAATAGTTTGCAAAAGGCTTAAGTTTTTCAAAAATCAGCCCAAAGTAGGAAAGGAATACACATGCAATACGCCATTCAATTACCGATAGATTTTACTCCTTGCACCATTCGCGAAGTCTTAGAAGAGCAATGGTTGGTGCCACGAAAAGTCCGCCATTTCCTAAGAGTGCGTAAAAATGTCTTACTAAATGGTGAGGTCGCCATGTTTCATCAAATGGTCCAACCTCTAGATACGCTCACATTAATTATAGAAGAGGAAGATTACCAATACCAAAAAGTCCAACTCGGTCAAGCGCAAAATGTCACGGTACTGTATGAGGATGAACATATGATTGTAGTGGATAAAAAAGTCGGTATCAAAACCCATCCCAATCAGCCCAACGAAAATGGCACTTTACAAAATGATGTAGCGGCCTATTTAGCACAACAAGGAGAAGGTGCTTTTCCCCATGTTGTACACCGCTTAGATAAAGAAACAAGCGGACTCGTGCTTTTTGCAAAAAATCCATTTGTTTTGCCAATTCTGGGGCGCTTACTTGAACAAAAGGAAATCTTTCGTAAATATCAGGCAATTGTTGAAGGACGGCTGGATAAAGATCTGACCATTCGAAAAAAAATTGGTCGCCACCGCCATGATCGTCGGAAACGGACCATCGATGAACGCAATGGACAAGAAGCCATTACGCATGTCAAAGTGCAGCAAGCAAACAAAAACAAATCACAAATCTATTGTATCTTAGAAACTGGTCGCACCCATCAAATTCGGGTCCACCTAGCAAGCATCCAACATCCAATTATTGGTGATCCTTTGTATAATGAACATTCCCATGCCAAACGTTTAATGCTTCATGCATATCAAATGCACCTGACCCATCCATTTACCAAGGAGAAATTAAAAATTACTTCTACGTCAAAGTTATTTTAAAATGATTGCAAAAAGCTCTTTGTTGCACGCATAAGTTGCATAAAACAAAGAGCTTTACTTTTGTTATTTAATATAATCAGATTATTGATACCCTAATATAGAATAGGTTCGCTGAATACCATAAGTGAAACACTAGGATTAGTCAAAACTCCCCCAATAGCTCGTGCGTCGATGTCCAACACACTTTCCGCTTGCAAGATAACCATAAGTACCATCCGCCCGTGGCTGTCGTAACCACACATAGCCATCTTTGTAACCATACGCATCATACTGAATATATGAGCCCGTATCTAATAATGCGATTTTATCTGATTGAACAGTTGGAGCTGTACGTAGATAGATAGGGGTATTCGTAATAAAGTGCCATTTTTCCGAAATCCACTGAATGTCTGCAGCTGGTTTTGAAACTTGAGCGCTTATTTTAGGCTGAGAGGATGAGGTTTTTTGATCTAAACGGTAAACATACCAGCCCATGCTATAAGGGCAGGCAGTCGCTTCATTTTCGATGAACACACCATTAACGCTATCACTTTTCCATGTACAGTGAATAATTTGGGTGTTGCTGATGAAAATCACTACATGTCCTGCAACGCCGCCTGACTTGCCTTTTTCTCCAAAGATAACAATGTCTCCCCTTTTAGCGTTCCACTCTTTATTATGTGAGATAAATCTAAAACCATTTTTTATTAGCCAATCGTGCATGCTGTCCGTATTTACCACCCAGCTAGCGTCTGAGGCACCTGCTTTTCTTAATGCCGCATAAACCGTCCCACTACAATCACCCGTACCATCTGCTCCTGTTCGCGAATAATCCATGCTGTAACGGATATTTTTTGCCCTCAAACCATACATGTAATCGATAGCTGTATCCATATCAATCATTTTTATAATTCATTCCTTTCGCTTCGCTTCAGGCACAACACCTAATG
>SAMEA3387512__coassemble_855_pt1 | contig 56627 bp, 58 predicted proteins | sample SAMEA3387512__metabat2_high_PE_013 | metagenome-assembled genome bin SAMEA3387512 (sample SAMEA3387512) | Felis catus | biome: Faeces | place: United Kingdom | collected 2012 | reverse complement strand
TCTTTCATGGATGCCTTCGATTTTTTTGTTCAAATGGGACTAATGGGTCAGCCCCTTTTTTTGTGAAGAAAAACCTACAAAATGCCTAATGAAGTGATGTAAAATAGACGGTCTCATGAAGGTAAAAAAAGCCACCGTTACTTAGTAGCAATTACTAGGTAACGGTGACTAGCTTTATTCAAATTAATCATCTTCTAAAACAAGATAAGTCATTGATAGTGGGCCGTGTACCCCAACGACTAAAATCATTTCAATATCCCCAGAGTTTGATGGACCAGAGATAAAGCTTAAGTTAGAACCAATCTTTTCGCCGCGTAGGACTTTTTCATTGTAATCAGCCGTTGCTTGTGTAATACGTGGGACGATTTGGCTCTTTGGTACAATCGCAATAAAATGTTGTGGTAAAAATTGCAAAGTACGACCATGTCCAGCGTTCGTTTCAAATACGACGGTTGCTGATTCAGCTAAAAGATATTCAGCAAAGGCAATCCCTACATTGGCTTGATTGGCAGCATTTAGATTTTCTTCTCTAAATTCGGCGCCTTTTTTCCAAGTGTAAGTATTTGGATGATTCACTAAGCCAGTTAATTGATATTCAGCAAAGCGACTATCATCAGGAATAATATAGTTTCCTTGCCCTTTTTCTTCAAGGATATCTTGAATGGTTGCAGCCAAATCCTTTTTAGAAATAACTTTAAAATCTGTGTAGATAGCATCAGATTGTTCTTTTGCTACTTCAAGTAATTCGTCTTGACTCAGACCTTGTAGCTTTTGTAAATTGATTTTATTTTCAGGTTGAAAAGGTTCTTTGTCTAGGCTATGACGTTGATAATTCAATTTACCAGCTAGTTTATTTAAGAAAGCTTCTTGTTTTTGTGCAGCATCTGAAAACATTTATTTTCCCCCTTTTTCGGCTTTATGACGTTTGAACCATTCTCTAAAGCCGTCTTTTGCTTTTGGTGGACGAGGTAAATCACGATAATCGGTCCAGTTTTTAGCAATCGCAGGAGCTTTGGTTAAGTAGCCGCCGTGATTATATAGATTTTCAACAGCTGGTTCTTTTTGAGTGGCCATCATTGCTGAGCCGGCATGATCGACTTTTTCAACAAATTTGAAGACTGGAGCTGAACCAGTAACAGTAGCCGTCATCTTCATGCCGAATTGTTCCATCTTACTTGTGCGTTTTAATTCATCAGCCATGACGGTACGATGTGCAATGAGTAAGTTGTGTAGTGGAATTTTGACTGGGCAAGTTTCCGTACATGCACCACATAAACTTGAAGCATAAGGTAAATCACCAAATTCTTCATAACCACCTAAAATTGGTGAAAGGACCGCACCCATTGGACCAGGATAAATTGAACCATAACCATGACCGCCAATATGACGATAAACTGGACATACATTTAGACAAGCACCACAACGAATACATTGTAGCATCTCTTGGAATTGTGTTCCTAAGGCATTTGAACGGTTATCATCGACAATAATCACGTAGAAATCTTCAGGGCCATCTGATTCATCATCGGCTTTTTTACCAGCAAATGTGACGTAACTCGTTAGTTTTTGACCCACGGCACTTCGACAAAGCAAGCTATCTAATACTTCAGCTTCCTTCATACTTGGCACGATTCTTTCCATCCCCATCAATACGATTTGTGTTTTAGGAATCGCAATGACTAAGTCGGCATTTCCTTCATTGGTTACTAAATTAATCATACCGTTATTGGCGATGGCAAAGTTACAACCAGTAATGCCGATATCAGCTGATAAGAAATGTTCACGCAAGACTTTACGCGCGAATTTGGCCATTTCTTCCGGTTCGCTACTGCCTTCATAACCTAAATTTTCAAAGATTTTTTGAATTTGATAGCGGTCTTTGTGGATGTTAGGGAAGACGATATGTGAAGGTTCGTCCCAGTTATCCATTTGTAAAATAAATTCCGCTAAGTCAGATTCGATGACCTCTAGCCCCATTTCGACAAACATTGGATCTAGGCCGACTTCAGTAGTGACCATTGATTTAGATTTGACGATTTTTTTAGCATTTTTAGCAAGGGTAATTTCTTTGACATATTCTCTTGCTTCTTCTTCGGTTTGTGCAAATAACACATGTCCACCTTGTTTTTGGACATTTTCAGCAAACATTTCAAGGTAATCTGGTAAATGGTTTAAGGTATGTTGACGAATTTCTTGACCTAATTTGCGCCATTCTTCCCAGTCACCCATATCGGCACGAGAAGCTTCACGTTTAATCCATTGACTATCTTGTGCTTTTTTTAGTGCTGCTTGCATTTGTGTATCATTTAAACTTTTTTCACAACGTTCTTCAAAAGTTAACGTACTTGTTTTTAATCCCATATTTTCACCACCAAACTTGCTTAGACTCTTGCTAATTGAGGAACGCGACTTTCATCGACATCATGATTTAAGACCTCAGCAATGTGCATAATTTTAATTTTTTTACCTTCGCGATTAAATTTACCGCCGATATTCATCAAACAAGCCATATCCGCACTGATTAAGACTTCGGCACCGGTTGAGATGACATCGTTCATCTTTTCAGTCACCATAGCGTTTGAAATCAATGGTTCTTTAACAGAGAAAGTACCACCGAAACCACAGCAGTTTTCGATATGTGGTAATTCAACATATTCTAAACCTTTGACATATTTCATCATGATAAAAGGGGTTTGTTTTTCTTTTAAAATCCGAGACATATGGCAAGAACGATGATAGGTCGCCCGTGCATTTAAAGTTGCCCCTACATCCGTTAATCCTAATTCATAATGTAAGAATTGGGTAAATTCAAAGGTACGTTTGCTCAAATCTTCAGCTAAAGCACGGTATTGAGGGTCATCTTTGAATAATTCTGCATATTCTTTAAAAGTCGCTGTACAACTACCGGCTGCCCCCACGATATATTCCGCATCTTTAAAGGCTTCAATTTGATTGATTAAAACCTTGCGAGAATCTTTGCGATAACCACTATTTAAGGTTGGTTGTCCGCAGCAGACTTGACTTTCAGGGAGTAAAACTTCTACTCCGAAACGTTCTAAAACTTCCGTCATTGCGATGGGGACGTTTGGAAATAGCGCATCCACAACACAACTTGTAAATAAACTAGCTTTCATGTTTCACACTCTTTTCAAAATAGAATCATTCTAATAATAACAATAATTACATATCTATTTTACGCCTGTTTTTAGAATTATTCAAAAGCAAATCATAAAATTTACCATAGAAAAATACTATGAAAAGAGGAATAACAATTCTAAGGATAAATATAAGCAATATTCAAGACTTAAAGGCATAGAAAATATCGTTAAAAAGAAAGAGAAAGCGGTTTTCATTAATTTTCTATAAATTAATTTAAGTTTCTTTTAGATTAAGTAGATTTGTTTGGCAGAAAACTTGCTAAATTATTATAATAAAGAGAAAAATAAAACAAGGGATTGGTATATATGAAAAAACTATTCGCGCTGTTCTTTTTAGGAGCGTTTTCATTTTTTGTTGGTTTTCTTTTAATTAACTGGATTGCTTATCCAGTCCTAAATAGCTATCCACATTTATCATCAGCAATGGCACGTTTTGCGTATACAAAGGAATTTTTAATCGGTTTTGTGACGTTGAGTATGTGGTTGTTTTTTGTACAGTTGATTTTCCAAAAATTTACGGTTATTTATACGTATCTCTTCTATAGTGTGTACTTATTTTTATTGTTTATCGTCTTGTTTGCTAAAGCGCGCAATTATCACTCTTATAGTTTTGAGTTATTTGATTTTGTCGTGCGCAATAAACGGGTTTTATTAGAGGCTGCCTTAAACGTGATTTATTTTATTCCACTTGGGATTTTATTTAGTTTCAAATCTCGTTTTTGGGAATTTTGTCTTATTAGTGTCCTTTTTATCTGTGGCGTTGAAACGATTCAATATGTTTTTTATGTAGGGACTTTTGCTGTGAGTGATATTATGTTAAACTTGATTGGTTGCTTGATCGGGCGCTTGTTACAAAGATTCTTTCCGTTGTTATGGCGCGATACGGCGAAAACATTAGAGCGAATTTAGTTTCACCATTTCAAGCAAAATTTAAATAGAAAATGTGAGCGGAAATGAAAAAAGAAGTCAGTTTTATTGCTGTATTATTAGGAGCCTTTTTTACAAGCTTTGGGATGAGTTTTATTTGGCCTCTAACCAGCGTTTATTTGCATGATAATTTGCATATTTCCTTAACTTTGGTAGGATTAGTCTTATTTTTCAATTCACTAGCTAGTGTGATTGGGAATGTCGTTGGTGGACTCGGGTTTGATCGCCGAAATCCTTATTATTTGATGTTGGCTGGTGGCTTAGTGATGACAGTCACCCTAATTGTATTAACCTTGTTTCATCAAGCAATTCCTTTTGCCATATGTTTATTTTTCTTAGGATTGGCAGCTGGTTGGAATGGGACTTTGGTAAGTGCATTAGGCGCAACCTTGAAACGTTTTGATGGTCGCTATGTTTTTAATATGATTTATTTTGTCCAAAACTTTGGCATTGTCATTGGTTCATCTGTTGTTGGTTTTTTATATGATTGGGATTTACACTTACCATTTTTCGTTTCGACATTGATTAGTCTAGGCTTTTTAGCGGTTGTTTTGATTGGTTATCATCCATTGCGTAATCTTAAACGCGCGACAAATGAGCGTAAAACGGACAAGATGAAGATAAAATTACCAAAGATGAATCAATATTTGATGATTACTTTATTAACGATGCTTTTGATTACTTGGACGATGTATCAACAATGGGGAAGTAATGTTTCAGTCTATATGACCAGTCTAGGGATTCCTTTTCGTTACTATAGTGTCTTATGGACGGTCAATGCGGGGTTAATTTTATTGATTCAATTTTTTATTGTACGTTATGGACAATATATTAAAAATCATTTTATGCCAATTTATATCGGCATTTTGATGTTCGCTTTCTCTTTTGTGGTGTTGAGTATCGCCAAACAATATGATATGTTCGTTTGCGCGATGGTTTTACTAACAATTGGAGAAGCCCTGGCCTTTCCACAAGTACCAGTGATTGTCAACCGCATCACACCAGAAGGAGTAAAGGGAAAGTATTTAGGCCTCGTGAATTCTTTTGGGAGTGCGGGGCGGGCTATTTCGCCGTTATTTGGTGGTTTGATGATTGAAATTTTTAGCTACCGAACTTTATTTATTGTAGCGGTGTTTTTCAACTTAGCGATTTTACTAGTTGTTTGGCTTGCTAGACAAAAGACGCAAGATGGACTTTATTACTATTAAGCTTAAGATTGAAAGGTATTCAAGAAAATATCTGAAAATTTCTGTGTAAGTTCTTGACTTTTTAAGAGATATCACGTATTGTAAAAGCTGATATAGAAAAAGTCAGCGAAAGAAAAGAGTAAATATCATGTTCGACTTTCAAGAGAGAGCTACCCTAGGCTGAAAGTAGCTTAAGCAAATGATATTGAAGAACAGTCTGGAGATGAGTAGTAAAAAGCTATTCCGTGTACGAGCGTTAATCGTTTGAAGGGTGTAAAGTTTTGATTTTACACTGAAAATAGGTGGCACCACGATGATTCGTCCTTGTAGCAATATGGCTTCAAGGGCTTTTTTATTTGTTAAAAAGACTTTAAGGAGGAAATTATGGCTTACCAACGTCCAAAAGGTACCAATGATATCTTGCCAGGTGAATCAGAAAAATGGCAAACAATTGAACAAACTGCTAGAAAATTATTTAACCAATATCAATTCCATGAAATCCGCACGCCAATTTTTGAACATATCGAAGTTATTTCAAGAAGTGTAGGCGATACGACGGATATTGTGACAAAAGAAATGTATGATTTCCACGATAAAGGGGATCGTCATATTACTTTACGACCAGAAGGCACTGCGCCGATTGTTCGTTCTTTTGTGGAAAATAAATTATTCGGTCCAGAACATCAAAAACCATACAAAGTTTACTATATGGGGCCAATGTTTCGATATGAACGTCCACAAAAAGGTCGTTTGCGTCAATTCCATCAGATTGGTGTAGAGGTCTTTGGTTCGGATAATCCAGCTACAGATGTTGAAACGATGGCGATGGCTTTACAATTTTTCCGTGAATTAGGGATTAAAGATTTACGCTTAGTGATTAATTCATTAGGGGATCAAGAAACACGCACGGCCTATCGTCAAGCGTTAATTGATTATTTAACGCCATTTAAAGAACAATTGAGTGCTGATTCCAATCGTCGTTTATTAGAAAATCCATTACGTGTGCTAGATAGTAAGGATGAAAAAGATAAAGCGGTGGTTGCTGGGGCACCATCTATTTTAGACTATTTATCTGAAACGGCCCAAAAACACTTTGAAGCTGTGACGAAGATGCTAGACGCCTTAAACATTGCTTATGAAATTGATAGCAATATGGTTCGTGGTTTAGATTATTACACGCATACTATTTTTGAAATTATGAGCGATGATCCAAAAATGGGTGCCCAATCTACTATTTGTGCCGGTGGCCGTTACAATCAATTGGTCGCTGAATTAGGCGGTCCTGAAACAGCTGGTTTTGGCTTTGCGATGGGCTTTGAACGTTTATTAATGATTTTAGAAGCACAAGGCATTACTTTAGCTGCTCAAAAACCATTACACGCCTATGTGGTTTCTTTAGGTGAAGCAACAAATATTGAAGCCTTACAAATCGTGCAAAGTATTCGTCAAGCAGGCTTTAGTGCTGAACGTGATGTGATGAACCGTAAAGCGAAGGCCCAATTTAAGACAGCTGATAAGTTAAATGCACAATTAGTATTAACCATTGGCGAAACAGAACTAGCAAACGGTGTGGTTAACGTGAAAAACTTAGCCACTCGTGTAGAAAAAGCTTATCCACTGACTCAAATTCAAACACAATTTGAAACGGTTTATCAAGAAATGATGCATACAGAAAAGGAGTAAACAATAATGGCAACAAGAACATTATATTGTGGTCAAGTCTCAAATGAAACAATTGGCCAAACAGTAACATTAAAAGGTTGGGTTCAAAAACGTCGTGACTTAGGAGGCGTTATCTTTATCGATTTACGTGATAGAGAAGGATTTGTCCAAGTCGTATTTAATCCAGCAGTGTCTAAAGAAGCATGGGCGATTGCGGATAAATGTCGTAGTGAATATGTGATTGAAGTAACTGGTGAAGTCATTGCACGTGCGCCAGAAGCAGTGAATCCAAAAATCGTTACAGGTGGTGTCGAAGTGATGATTTCAGACATTACGATTTTAAACAAAGCAAAAACACCACCATTTCCAATTGAAGATGACCAACAAACCAGCGATGAAGTGCGCATGCGTTATCGCTACTTAGATTTACGTCGTCCAAAAATGACACAAAATATTATTTTACGTAATCAAGTAACCCGTGCGATTCGTACTTATTTAGATAGCAATGATTTCTTAGATATTGAAACACCTTATCTTGGTAAATCAACGCCAGAAGGAGCTCGCGACTATTTAGTACCATCTCGCGTACATCCAGGTCATTTTTATGCTTTACCACAATCACCACAAATCTTTAAGCAATTATTGATGAATGCTGGGTTTGACCGTTATTACCAAATCGTTCGTTGTTTCCGTGATGAAGACTTACGTGGAGACCGTCAACCAGAATTTACCCAAGTGGATATGGAAACTTCTTTCTTAAGTGCAGAAGAAATCCAAACACTAACAGAAGGCATGATTTCTAAAGTGATGAAAGACGTGAAGGGTATGGAAGTGACATTACCTTTCCCACGCATGACTTATGATGAAGCGATGAATCGTTATGGTAGCGATAAGCCAGATACACGTTTTGACATGGAATTAGTAGATATTTCTGAAGTGGTCAAAGATATTGATTTCAAAGTATTCCAAATGGCTTTACAAAATGGCGGGGTAGTCAAAGCGTTAAATGCCAAAGGAGCTGCCGATAAATATTCACGTAAAGATATGGATAATTTAGGTCAATTTGCCGGTCAATATGGTGCAAAAGGTTTGGCATGGTTGAAAGTCGAAGCAGATGGTTTGAAAGGGCCAATTGCGAAGTTTTTAGGCGATGCAACAGAAAAAATCGTCGCTGCAACCAATGCTGAAGTAGGCGACTTATTGATGTTTGGCGCAGATAGCTTTGATGTCGTATGTGCTTCATTAGGGGCTGTACGTTTGAAATTAGGTAAAGAATTAGGCTTAATCGATGAATCTAAATTTAACTTCCTATGGGTGGTTGACTGGCCACAATTTGAATATGACAAAGAAGAAAGTCGCTATGTTTCTGCGCACCATCCATTCACTTTACCAAGAGAAAGCGATATTCCATTATTAGCAACCGATCCATCTAAAGTGCATGCTCAAGCTTATGATATCGTCTTAAATGGTTATGAATTAGGTGGCGGCTCATTACGTATCTATCAAAAAGAAGTGCAAGAGCAAATGTTTGAAGCATTAGGATTCTCTCGTCGTGAAATGCAAGAACAATTTGGCTTCCTATTAGATGCGCTTGACTATGGTTTCCCTCCACATGGCGGAATTGCTTTAGGATTAGACCGCTTTGTCATGCTATTAGCTGGTGAAGACAATATCCGTGAAGTTATCGCCTTTCCGAAAAATGGTCGTGCAGTGGATCCTATGTCTCAAGCACCAAGTACTGTTTCTCCATTACAATTATTCGAGTTAAACATCGATGTAACCAGTGTGGAAGAAGACTAGGCTTGCCTAATAAAATTTAAATATTCCTAAAAGTCATTTATGAAAATTAGTTTTTTTTCATAAATGACTTTTTTTTATTAGGTAGGAGTATAATGTGCTTGAATAAATAAAAAGTGAGAAGGTTATCATGGCACAGAAATTTTTTAATCTATTTCCGCATGCAGATTATGCACAGAAATTCTCGTTTGCAATCGTTTATGCACTTTTAGCGGCGATTTCGATTAATTGTTTTTATCAACCAGGGCAGATTTACTCAAGTGGAATTACCGGGGTCGCACAGATTATTACGACTTTATCGGGTCATTATCTACCTTTTACCATTCCCGTATCACTTGGCTTACTATTGCTGAATGTGCCACTTTTTTTACTGGGATGGTTCAAAATTGGCCATAAATTCACGATTTTTACAGGAATTACCGTTATCTTGACTTCGCTTTTTACGCAATTATTACCAGAAGAAGTTTTGTCTAAAGATCCAATTATTTGTGCGATTTTTGGTGGCGCAGTCATGGGTGCAGGGATTGGTTATGCACTTAGAAATGGCTTGTCTTCAGGCGGTTTGGACTTTGTTAGTATTGCCATTCGTAAAAAGACCGGTAAATCAGTAGGATCTATTTCGATTTTCTTTAACGTATGTATCATGTTCATTGCAGGTATTCTATTTGGTTGGGCCTATGCATTGTATTCAGCTTTAGCGATTTTTGTTTGTGGCAAGGTAACAGATGCAGTATTTACCAAGCAAAAGAAAATGCAAGTCACCATTGTTACTCGTTTTCCAGATGAAGTAATAGAGCATATTCAAGAAAAAATGCGCCGTGGCATTACAATTATCCACGAAGCAGAGGGCGCTTATCGTCATGAGAAACAAACCGTCTTGATTACGGTTGTGACACGTTATGAACTACCAATGTTAAGGTTGGCGATGAAAGAATCAGATCCTCATGCCTTCGTCAGTATTGCGGAAAACGTTCAGATTCTTGGACGATTTTATGAAGAAAAATTATAAAGACGAAAAAACAGTGCTAATAAAAAGTACTGTTTTTTTTAATAAGGTTGTTAGGCAGCTCGATTAGACATGAAGAAATTCGTGTGCTTACCTACCACTGCAAAAATCGGATGAAAGGAGATTTTTGCAAGTAGTAGGGCGAATTTCACAATGTCTAGCTGCCAAACACCGTCAATAAGGTTGTTAGGCAGCTCGGAAAGCCTCGAAGAAATTTTGTGCTTACCTACCACTGCAAAAATCGGATGAAAGGAGATTTTTGCAAGTGGTAGGGCGAATTTCACAATGTCTAGCTGCCGAACACCGTCAATAAGGTTGTAAATCGACTTGGTCAGCTACGAGTGGATAAGGTCTGTCCAAGACTGTCTGAATGAAAAAATTTTTTTGAATAAAAGATAAAAAAATAGCGGATTATCCTTTATAATGGGACAGTAGGAATTAAGTTTTTCTATATTCATTGAATTTTTCCATGCTTTTTTCAGAAATTTATGGCATGATAGTATGGTGGAAAAGAAAATATTATTTAAGAAGGTTAATCATGAATACAAAACATAGATATATTACCGGTTTTGATGGGATTCGCACCATCGCCGTTTTAGGAGTTATATTTTATCATTTATTTCCAAATACAATTAAAGGGGGATATTTAGGAGTCCCTGTATTTTTTGTGATTTCAGGTTATTTAATTGTTGATTTATTACGTCAAGAATGGGAAAGTAACCAAAAAATCCATTTAAAAGCCTTTTATTTTAGAAGAATTAAACGACTGTATCCGGCTTTAGTTGGTCTTCTAGTATTATGTGCTAGTTATATTACACTTTTTCAACGGAATTTATTGAATAATTTACGTGGCGTTTTCTTTAGTAGTTTATTATATTTTAATAATTATTGGCAGATTGATAATAAATTGTCTTACTTCGACCGCTTCCATAATCCAGATCCATTTACCCATCTGTGGTCATTATCCGTTGAAGCGCAAAACTATCTGGTCTTACCAATTTTGCTTGTTCTTTTTTATAAGCTTGGGAGGAAAAAAGACCGGGTAGCCGGCATTTTCTTACTTGGATCGTTAGCTTCGGCAATTTGGATGGCGATACAATTTAAACCTGGCGTCGATCCAACAGCGGTCTATGATGGTACTTTTTCCCGTTCCTTTTCCATGTGGTTGGGGGCTAGCTTAGCAATTTTTTGGCCAAGTAATCATTTACGCACAAGTATTTCTAAAAAGGCCGAAAAAACGTTAAATCGTGCTGGTTGGCTTGCGTTATTGGCAATTATTTTGAGCTTTTTCACTTTAAGTGCACAGTCTAACTTTTTATATTATGGTGGTATGTATTTAGTTAGTATTTTTGCAGCGATACTTGTAGCAGTGACGGCTCATCCAGGTGCGGACTTCAATCGTTACCTTTCTAATCCACTATTTGATTACATTGGTAAACGTAGCTATGGGATTTATTTGTATCAATTTCCAATTATGATCTTTTATGAAAGTGACGTTAAAAATATTAATCAGCATTTATGGTTACATACATTGATTGAAATAGGATTAATATTAGTGATGAGTGAATTATCCTATCGCTTAATTGAAGTACCTTGTCGTCGCTATAACTACTCACAATTACCAGTTTGCTTCAAACAATGGGTGAAATTACCGGCCTATGCTTGGAAAAAAATGGTGTGTGTGCCGCTTGCAATTGTTTTTGCGGTTGCATTATTTGGCATTTTTACTGCTCCTGCTAATCAAAAAAACGACGTACAAAAAGCTTTTGAGGCGAATATCGCTAAGAATAAAAAAGCTGCTGATGCGACCAAAAATACAGATGGCACAACAGAAGTCATGCATGCGACCAATGAGATTGCGGATAAGTATCATTTAACGGATACGCAGTTGCTAAAAGCACAGCAAATGAACATCACGATGATTGGTGATTCAGTCATGTTAGGTACTGTGGAAGAGATGAAAGAGGTCTTCCCAAATGTGGTTTTAGATGCGGATATCGGTCGTCAACTATACACTGCAAAGAAAACAATCAATGAGTTGAAGAAGAAAAAATTATTGGCAGATACGATTGTAATCGGTCTTGGCACAAATGGCGTTTACACGGAAGAAGATTTTCAAAATATGATGAAAGCGATTGGGTCTAAGCGTAAAGTTTATCTGGTTAATATCTATGTTCCGACTCAGCGTTGGCAAGGAGATGTGAATCGTTTTCTAGAATCAATGGCGCAAAAGTATAAAAATATCACACTAATCGATTGGTATGATGAAGCTAAAGCGCATGAAGATTGGTTTGAAGAAGATGAAACGCATTTGAAAGATAATGGTCAAGTTGGCTATGTCGCTTTTATTGCACAGAATGTATTGAAATAAAAGAATCCCCCGCAAATCTTTGGGTAAAGTATCCCAAGGGTTTGCGGGGTGTTTTAATCCTCTTTTGTATCTGCAATAGTTGCTCTAACTTTCGAAAGAGAATTTTGTGAAGTTTCTTGATGGAAGAACATGTATATTACATAAAGAGAGTCAATAATACATAATTGAGAAATCCTTGATGATAAAGCTTCTGAACGAAAAGCGGTTTCTTCAGCCATTGAAAGTAAAACGATATCTGCAAGTTTTGCTAGAGGGGAATTTTCTTGACTTGTTATAACAATAATTTTAGCCCCGTTTTTTTTGGCAGTTTCAGCAATTTTTATTGTTTCTTTTGATCTTCCAGTATGTGAAATGAAAATAGCACAGTCATCGGAATTAATTAGCGATGCCTCCATTAATTGAATGTGATAATCAGGATGATGATGAACTGATATTGCTGCTCTTAGAAATTTATGGTAGGCATCACTAGCAGTTATCTGTGAACCACCTACACCAAATAGGAATAAACGATTTGAATTACTTATTAATTTAGCGGCCAACTTTAAATCTTCTAATTTCAAAAGGCTTCTTGTATCCTCTAGTGAAGAAATGGTCGAATCAAAGACTTTTTGAGCCATCATTAATTCATTGTCATCTTTAGTTATGTTTTCGTGTAAAGAAATTGCAGATAAATCATTTTCTTGGACTAAAATTGCAAGTTTTAAATCTTTAAAACCATTATAGCCAAGTTTTTTTGCAAACTGAAAAATTGTAGAATCAGCTACATTTAATTCTGTAGATATATTGCTAATTGCACTATGACTAAATTTGAAGGGATTTTCCAAAATGTAATCAGCAATTGTTTGTTCCTTATTGCTCAAATCAGTATAGATACTTTTGATTTTTAATCTCACTGAATTTTCCATAATTAACTCCCCTTGACTGGAAAAATTTTACGTCTATATTATACTATATTTTTGAAAAAATGTACAAAAAGATTTTTTTTCGATAAAACTATTTACAAAAAGAATTTTTTTGTATAATGAAAGTGTAGAGGAATGGAGGCGCTATCATGGAAGTTGCTATTATTGGTTTAGGAAAGATGGGATTTAATTTAGCACTTAACTTATTAGATCATGGATTTAATGTCAAAGGTATGGATGTAAATGAGCAAGTTGTTGAATTAGCAAAGTCAAAAAACATTGATTCTTATAGCGAATTAGATGAATTACTTGATGGAATTAATGGCAGTAAAATCATTTGGCTTATGTTACCCTCAGGAAAAATTACCGAGGAAATTATTGAACGACTATCTAAAAAATTAAAACCTGGAGACATAGTCATTGACGGAGGAAATTCAAATTATAAGGATTCACTTCGTAGATATCATAAGTTATTGTCTAATGAAATTCATTTCCTCGACTGTGGTACATCTGGTGGAATGGATGGTTCTAGAAATGGGGCATGTTTAATGATTGGTGGTGACAAGGAAGTTTTCGCACTATGTGAGCCAATATTTAAAGCGTTATCATGCGAGGGTGGATATTTATATACCGGACTTCCTGGAAGTGGACATTATCTAAAAATGATTCATAACGGTATTGAGTACGGAATGATGCAAGCAATTGGTGAAGGATTTGATATCCTAAATGCTTGTCAATATGAATATGATTTAATGGATGTAGCAAAATTATGGAATCACGGTTCTGTAATTAGATCTTGGTTGATGGAGTTGGCGGAAGATGCTTTTAGTAATGATGCCAAGCTATCAAGTATCAAGGGAATTGTTAATGCTAGTGGAGAAGCTAAATGGACTGTTCAAGAGGGACTTGATTTAGAAATTCCATTACCAGTTATTTCCAGTTCACTATTTGTAAGAAATATGACAAAGATAGATGATAGTTTTGCTGCTAAAGTAGTTGCCTCCCTAAGAAATGGGTTTGGTGGACATGAAGTAATCATTAAATGAGGTATGATTTATGAAAAAAAAATACAAAATTGCAGTTGTTAATTCAAGTAGTTTTGGAAAAATCTATACACAACATCTAGAAAGATTAAAGAAAATAGGTGAGGTAAGTTTCTTCAATTTTGATTCAGAGATAGAAGGAAAAGAATTAGCAAACAGATTAAACGGATATAACATGATTATCGCTAGTGTTACCCCGTATTTTGGTAAAGAGTTTTTTGATAACAAGGATGAACTATTATTATTGAGTAGACATGGGATTGGTTATAATACAATAGATGTTGAAGCGGCAAAAAAACACGGAACAGTTGTGACAATCGTTCCTGCTTTAATTGAAAGAGACGCAGTAGCAGAAAATAATATTACGAATCTATTAAGTATAATGAGAAAAACGGGAGAAGCAAATCATGCTGTTAAAACTGATAATTGGAAAATTAGAGCTAGTTTTTTAGGAGATGGTCTCTCAGGAACAACTGTGGGTGTTATTGGCGTTGGAAATATTGGTAGTAGAGTTGTAGAAATATTAAATTATGGATTTAGATGCAATGTTTTAGGATATGATCCAAACGTTGACGAATTATCAATGGAAAGATTTGGAGCAAAAAAGGTAGGATTAGACGAATTATTATCAATGTCGGATGAAATATGTATTTGTGCAAGTTTGAACGAAGACAACTATCATATGTTATCAACAAAAGAATTTAATAAAATGAAAAAAGGGGTGTATATTTCTAATACGGCTAGAGGAGCTTTAGTTGATGAAAAAGCATTATTGGAAGCGGTTAATTCAGGAGTGGTAGAAGGATTTGCAACTGATGTAATGGAAATTGAGCCTTCAGATTCAAGTCATCCATATAATCATTCAGATAAGATTTTAGTGACACCTCATACTTCTGCATATACAAATAAGTGTCTAAGCGGCATGGGAGAAAAGTGTGTCAGCGATTGTGAAGCTGTTGCAAACGGTAAATTACCGAATAGAATCGTAAGCTAGGAGGAATAAGAAAATGCTTGAAAAGTTAAATGTAAAAGTTGGACCACAGTTTTATCGTTATGGAACAAATGCAATTGATAATATTCCCAAATTGTTAACGGAATATAATGCAAATAATATCTTGATATTACACGGAACTGTTTCGTGGAAAAAGGCAAAACCTTATTTTAGTAGCATTTTAAATGATGTCGGATTCAATTTAATGTTAGAAAAGTTTGGAGGTGAATGTAGCTTTGTAGAAGGACAAAGAGTTCTCGACATCATTAAAAAAAATAATATCGATTTTATTATTGGGGTCGGAGGTGGAAAACTATGTGATTTAGTTCTTCATGCTGCTGAATTAGCAAATATACCATTTGGTGTGGTACCAACACTTGCAAGTAATTGTGCTCCATGGACTCCTTTGGCTGTAATGTATAAGGAAAATGGATTAGCTGAAGGTAAGACATTTCATATTAATCGTCAAGCAGCATTTTTATTGATGGATCCAAGAATAATTATTGATGCACCAATAGATTATTTTATTGCAGGTATTGCAGATACGATTGCTAAATGGTATGAATCAGATTTAATTTTACAACAAGAAATGTGTAAAAATGAACCTATGCTTCAAATGGCAAGATATAGTGCAAAAATGTGTAAAGATACTTTATTATCTGTTGCTGATAAAGCTATCGAGGATATGAAGAGTCAAGAAATCACTTCAGAATTTTTAATAGCGTCAGAAATTATTATTTCAATTGCAGGGTTAGTAGGTGGTTTTGGCGATGTCTATTCTCGGAATACTGCTGCTCATTCGATTCATGATGCAATTTCAGCATATTTACCTGAAGTTCATAAATATCTTCATGGCGAAAAAGTCGCTTATGGAATTTTATATCAATTATCCTTAGAAGAAAATTGGAGTGAAATTGACAGATTATTACCATTTTATAAATCGCATAATTTACCAATTTCTTTAACTGAAATGGGTGTATATCCAATGAATGATGAAAAATTAGAAAAAGTTGTTGATTTAATTAATGGTAAAGCTAAAGTTCATTTATTACCTATCGATACATCTAGAGAAAGATTAAAAGAGGCAATTATAAAATTAGAAAATTATCTAAAAGAGGAGGAATAAACTATGCAACAAACACTAACTGTTTGGCAAAGTTTACTTATTGCATTATGGGTTGCTGGTGTTATGTCCAGAGCGTTTTTAGGAGGAGCTACATTAACTTTACGTTTTTCTCCGTTAATGACAGGGTTAATCTGTGGTTTAGTTACGCATGATGTGAAAAGTGCAATGATAATTACTGCAGCTATTCAATTAATTTATATGGGGGTATTTTCTCCTGGTGGTACAATGCCTTCAGAACCAGCAATTGCTGCTGCAATTGCTGTTCCCGTAGCTCTACTTGGGAATAAAGATCCAAACTCTGCAATTGCTGTTGCGGTTCCAGTTGGATTGTTAGGAAGTTATTTATATCAATTTAGATTTTTCCTAAATACCTTTATCGGAAAATTAACCGATAAAGCAGTTGAAGAGATGAACGACCGGAAGATTACTTTATCTGTAATTATTTATCCAACTATTGTCTCATTTTTACTTTTTGCACCATTAACTTTTATTGCATTGTATTGGGGTGCTCCAGTAATTGCAGGAGTAGTTAAGGCGTTACAAGGTACAGTTGTATTTCATATTTTAGAAGTTGTTGGTGGGGGATTAGCTGCTATTGGTATTGCAACAACCATTTCAGTTATAGGTAAGAAATCTTATATTGTGTTCTTCTTATTAGCATATTTTATGAGTGTTGTTTTCGCATCATTAAATATTACAATGGTTACTTACGCAATTGTTGGTGCATTAATTGCTGCAATTTTTGTTTTAACAAAAGGAGATGCACAGCCAGCCACTTCTAATTCTGGCGTAAATGCAGATTTTATTGATGATGACGATGATGATTTCTAATTAAGGAGGAAAGTTTAATATGGAAAATAAAGAATTAACATCAATAAATGGTGTAGAAGAATTAACAAAGAAAGATGTTACAAATGCGTATTTAAGATGGCACTTTGTAAACGAAATTCCACATTCATATGAACGATATCTTGCTCCATCATTATTATGGGCACTTATGCCTGCATTAAAAAAATTATATAAATTTGATAAGGAAGCATTAAAACGTGCTTACAAAAGACAACTTTTGTTCTTTAATACCCAATTATCTTGGGGTGGTGGAGTTATTACAGGTTTAATGGCTTCTATGGAACAAGAAAGAGCTAAAGAAGAAGCAAATAAACAAGAAATACAAATGACCGATGAACTTATGTATAATACTAAAGCAGGTTTAATGGGCGCTTTAGCGGGAATTGGAGATTCTATTGATTCTGGTACAATTCAGTATATTTTTATTGCTATTGCTGTTCCATGGGCCCAATCCGGTTCCTTTATGGGTGCATTATTCCCATTTGTTTGTTTTGCGTTATATCAATTGTTTATTGGATTGTTTTTTGCTAGACAAGGATTTCATATGGGACGTAGCGCAACTTCTTTGATGGCAAGTTCTGGAATTCAAAAGATTATTGAAATGTTGTCAGTATTAGGTTTATTTATGATGGGGATATTAGCTGGACAATATGTAAAAGTATCGTCATCATTAAAATTTGCGTTATCAGGCAAGGAATTCGTTGTTCAAGAATTATTGGATAAAATTTTGCCTGGTATTTTACCTCTTACAGTTGTGTTAGGAGTCTATTTCTACTTCAGCAAGAAAGGCTTGAAAGTAACACGTGCATTAGTAGGTTTAACAATTATTTTAGCAGTATTAGCAGCTGTTAGAATTTTATAATAGCAGATTGAAAGGATGTATTGAGATGGGTGTAGTAAATTTAGCTCGAGTAGACGAAAGATTGATTCATGGACAAGTTATGTTGACATTGTCAAAACGTGCTGGTGTTAATTCAATTTTTGTAGTTGATGATACTGTTGCAAAAGATCAATTTATGAAGGGATTATATAAAAGTGCGGGAAGTCGTACAGGTCAAAAAACAATTGTAATGACTTTGGACAAATGTAAATATTATTGGGATGAATTTAAGTTTAAAGAATATAGTTGTATTCTGATTGCTAAAACTGTGGATGTCTTCTATCAACTTGTAAAATATGGTGTACCAATGAAGGAATTAAACATCGGCGGAATTGCTCAAAAAAGTCCAGATGATGTAATGGTAACAAAATCTGTATATCTTAATAAAGAAGATGCCTTGAAATTGAAAGAACTAAATGAACAATATGGTGTTGAAGATATCTATTTTCAAGCTACACCTGCAGCGCCTAAAACTTCACTTAAGGCTGTATTAGATAAATTTGGATTGTGATATCATATAGAAACATTTTCTATAAAAAGAAATTGGAGGGAATAGTAATGATAGGATTTGTTGTTGCTACACATGGAAAGTTTAGCGATGGCCTAGTTGATGCAGCTAATTTAATTTTGGGCGGAATAGATAATACAAAGACGCTCAACTTAGTCCATGGAGATGATATTGAGAACTTCCATTTATCTATATTAAACGCGATAAATGAAGTAAATGATAAAAATGAAGGTATTATTATCTTTACTGATCTTGCAGGTGCTAGTCCGTATAATCAATCTACTTTAGCAATTCAAAAATTAGATGATGAATTAAAGAATAATGTCTATGTGATAACTGGTGTGAATCTTCCAATGTTAATTGAGGCTGTCAATCATCAATACTTAGGAACAAATATTCACGATGTAGCTAAAGAGTTGGTTAATATGGAAAAAAGTGGTATTGATTCTTGGCATTTCTCACAAGGAATGATTGTCGAAGATGATGAGGCTGATTTTTAGTATGAATTTAGGTGGTATTTATGAAATGGGGATTTAGATGGTATGGAGATAATGATTCGATACCATTAAAGAATGTAAGACAAATTCCTGGAATTAATGGCGTAGTGGGAACATTATTGAATAAATTACCTGGAGATGTTTGGGAAATCGATGAAATCAAAGAATTTAAACAATCGATTGAAAAAGAAAATCTTGAACTTCTAGGTATCGAAAGTGTTGCTATTCATGACGCTATTAAAGCTGGAACAGAAGAAAGAGACTATTATATTAATAATTATATTACAACTATTAGAAATTTAGCAGCTTGTGATATTCATTTGGTTTGCTATAGCTTTAAACCGATTTTTGGCTGGGCAAAAACTACATTGTTTTATGACAATGGAGATGGAAGTTATTCGTTATTGTTTGATCAATCTGTGGTAGATAAGATGGATGCAAGCGAGATGTATACTTTGATTAATAGTCAATCAAAAGGTTTTCGTTTACCTGGTTGGGAAGAAGAAAGACTTAAGAAATTTAATAACTTATTGAAATTATACGATGGTGTTACTGAAGAAAAGTTATTTGACAATTTGGCATATTTTTTGAAAAAAGTAATACCTGTTTGCGAAGAAGTTGATGTTAAAATGGGTATACATCCTGATGATCCACCATGGGAGATATTTAATCTTCCTAGAATTACCAAGAACTTAGCTGATTTAAAACGGATTATTGAAGTAGTTGATTCTCCTTATAATGGAATTACTTTATGTACAGGTGCTTTAGGTGCTGATCCTAATAATGACATGGTTAAAATAATTCACGAGGTAGGTCATAGAATTAATTTTGTACATTTTAGAAATGTATTATTTATGGGAGATAAAAAGTTTAAAGAGACTGCTCATCCAACTTGTGAAGGTTCGCTAGATATGTATAATATGATGGAAGCTCTTGTTGATGTGGGGTTTGATGGCGTACTGAGACCCGATCATGGTAGAACAATTTGGGGTGAAACTGTGATGCCAGGGTATGGTTTATATGATCGTGCGATGGGACTAACCTATATTCAAGGTCTACATGAAGCAATAACTAAATCTAGAAATAAGAATTAGAAGGTGTGACAATGAATATAACTATCGAGAATTTATATAGACAATTAGAGGAAACTAGATTGTTACCGCTTTATACTGTAAAAAATTTAGATTACTTAGATTCTCTAGAGAAAGTATTATTAGAGACAGATATCAAACTTATTGAGGTGACTTTCAGAAGTAATTTAGCTTTACCTGCTATTAAGAAATTATCTCAATCTGGTAATCTAATAGTCGGTGCAGGGACTGTTCGTAATCTTTCAGAAGCAAAGAGTGCTGTAGAAAATGGGGCGCAATTTATTGTTTCCCCAGCACTTTCAGAAGAAGTCGTAGAATACTGTTTGGATAATAGCATTCCAATTTTTCCTGGTACCGCTACTCCACGTGATATTCAAAGAGCAGTGGATTATGGAATAAAAACCGTTAAATTTTTCCCAGCAGACATATACGGTGGATTAAAGGCTATCAAAGCATTAAGTGGTCCATTCTATGATGTGAAGTTTTTGCCTACTGGAGGAATAAACGAGGATAACTTCATAGATTATTTAAATAATAAGAAAATTATTGCAGTAGGTGGTTCCTTTATTATTTCTGAAGGTATGATGAAGGATGTAGAGAATGCCAAAAATCATTTGCTAAAACTTCGAGAAAAAATTAGAGAATTAGTTTAAATAATAAAAATGTGACGTAGTGTGTGATAAGCATTACGTCACATTGTACTATGTATAGGTTGGTGACTGTAAATGTGTAAACCTGAATTGTTTATTTTCGATATGGATGGCTTAATGTTTGAAACTGGAAGAATATCGTATAAAGCGTATTTAAAAGCTGCAAAACAATATGATTTTGAGGTTTCTCCAAATGTATATTATGTACTAACTGGCAGTAGAGAAGAGCGTATTAGAGAAGATATGAAAAAAATATATGGGCAAGAAGCGCCAGTTGATGAATGGCGAGAAAGCATTAATAAATACAAAAAGGATATTCTCTTACAACAAAAAAGAGTATATAAGAAAAAAGGTTTAGTTGAAATACTTGAATTTGCAAAATCAAATAAAATACAATTGGTACTTGCATCATCTACTTCATTAGAAATGATAAATTATTATCTAAGTATAGAAGGACTAAATGGAATATTTGACTCAATAGTTTCTGGAGATCAAGTGACCCAATCGAAACCAAATCCTGAAATATTCTTGCGTGCTTGTGATTCTTTGGGTATCTCTAGAGAAGCTGCTTATATATTTGAAGATTCTAAAGCAGGTGTGGAAGCAGCAAAAAACGCTAATATAAAAGTTTGTTTAATACCAGATGATATCACTGATTTACCGGTACATTTTGGAAAGTATAGAATGGATAGAAATATTGTTGATAATTTTAAATATCCTACAGCAAATTTGATGTTTGAAAATTTATTAGAGGCAAAGAAATATTTTGAAAAAATTGTTCAATAAAAGGTATTGTGATATCGTCATAATAAGCATTAATTAAAAAAGCCCTAGCGCAAAAACTAGGGCTTTTTTAGCATTCTGTCCGATTTTTTTAGCGGTGTGATTTCTTTTAAAATGTCTAAAAATATTACACCAAAATCACACTACAAAATATTTTCTAGTCAGTTTGCATCTTTTTCATCAATGCTAAAATGTGTAAATTTCAACATTTTTAAAAGCTAGAGCATGTTGAAAAATGCTGATATTTAATATTTATTTCGCTAAACGATAAATGGCGTCAGCATAGATCGCTGTAGCATTGAATAAGTCATCTAAGTCCATAAATTCATTAGCTTGGTGCATGGTATCGATATAATCTGGGAACATCGCACCATAGGCAACACCGCGTTCTAATAGACGACCGAATGTACCGCCACCAATGATTTGTTCTTCACCTTTTTGACCAGTATGTTCTTCATAAACAGCTAATAAAGTTGCTACCAATGGATCATCGGCTGGAACATAGTGTGGTTTCATGTGATGTGGGCGTTCTTCAATTTTTACTTTATTTGCGCCAATTTTTGCCATCATACCGGCTGTTAATAAAGTAGCAGAAGTGCCTTTAGGATAGCGGAAGTTCAAGTTCACATAAGCATCTTCGCCATCTGCTTCAAAGCTAAATAAACCAGCATTCATTGTTAATTTACCCATTTTTTCATCTTCGTGGGCAATATCAAATTTTTCACCATAAACATCTTCATGGATATACTGTTCGATAGTTGATAAGAAGTCTTTTGCACCGCCAGCAAATTCATAGCTGCTTAAGAAGGCTGCTAAATAAGTACCAGCATTGACACCTAGATGTGGACTAGCTCCATGTGCAGATTTACCAACTACTTCAAAAGTAACGACATTACCATCGACTTTTGCTTCACCAGAAACTGGACGGCTCGTTAAGAAATAATTGAAGCTATCTGAAACTGTTTTTGCTTGTAATTCATCGGTGAATGTCACTTTTGCACTTGCTTTACCAGGAACCATATTTTCACGTAAGCCAGCTTTAAAACTATCTAAACGTACAGCACCTGTATTTGTTGAAGCAAAGTGTAAACGTAAAGAAACATTTCCTTTTTCACCATTGATAATTGGGAATTCCGCATCAGGAGAGAAACCAAAATCAGGTTTTTCTTCATGTTGGAAGTAATAATCCATATCGCCCCAACCACTTTCTTCATCTGAACCCACAACAAAGCGGATTTTTTTAGAAATTGGTAAGTTTAAATCACGGATAATTTTTAAAGCATAGTAAGCAGCGATACTAGGTCCTTTATCATCTGAAGAACCACGAGCGTAAATGCGATTATCTTTAATGACGGGTACATATGGATCTGTATCCCAACCATCGCCAGCCGGTACCACGTCCATATGGCAGAAGATACCAAGTGTTTCGTCACCTTCACCGTATTCAATATGACCGGCATAATTATCTACATTTTTTACTGTAAAGCCATCGCGTTCACCATAGCCTAATATATGTAGTAAAGCAGCTTTAGGTCCTGGTCCAAAAGGTGCATCTTCACTTTTTTTGTCGTCTTCACGTTCACTTTTGACTTTTAATAACTCAACTAAGTCATTTAATAAATCTTCTTTGCGTGATTCGACTTCTTTTTTCCAATCGATAGTCATAGATTTACGACCTCCTAAAGTTTTATTCACTTTACTATGATAACACTATTAGAGAAAAGATACAAAAGTAAATTATTGAATCGCTGTATTATACATGTTGTTATTTATTATTTATGTTATAATTTACTCGTAATAACTAAATTTCATCGAGGTGACCTAGATGTTAACAGCGTTAGACGAAACGATTCTAAGTACAATTGCTCGCCGCCCTTTAATCAGCCATAAGGGGAATTTTGGTCGAGTTTGTTGTATTGGAGGGAATCTAAGGTATGGAGGCGCGATTATTTTAGCTACCGAGGCTTGTGTATATTCAGGCACTGGGCTTACTACTACAATTTGTGATAAAGAAAACCGTCCTGCTATCCATGCACGTACACCAGAGGCGATGATTGTGGATTGGCAAAATTTAGTAGAAGTTGATCGGGTTTGTCAAAGGGCTGATGTGATTGTTATTGGTCCTGGTCTTGGAGATGACCCACAATGTCGGACTATCTTGCAACAAGTCATTCAAAACCAAAAAGAAAATCAGTGGTTGGTAATTGATGGTTCGGCTCTTTCGATAATGGCGGAGTTTCCCATGGACTTTCAATATCCCGAAAAAGTAGTCTTAACGCCGCATCAAATGGAGTGGCAACGTGTTTCGCAAATCGCAATTAAAGATCAAACATTTGAAAAAAATTTAGCTGTCCAACAAAAATTACAAACAAATGTCGTCTTAAAGAGTCATCAAACCCAAATTTATTTGGCGAATCAAACCCAATTTATTAATCCATTGGGAAATCCTGGTATGGCTACAGGAGGAATGGGAGATTCTTTAGCTGGTATGATTGGTAGCTTTTTAGCCCAATTTACGGATAAAGAAAAAGCCATTTTAGCCGCGGTTTACCTACATAGTTTTATTGCCGATAAAATTGCGCAAGAAAGTTATGTGGTTTTGCCGAGTCAATTAATTCAAAAAATTCCATATTGGATGGATTATTTTGTAAAGGCCTACCACTAAGCGGAAATAAAGATAGTCTCACCTTTTCACGAGGATTCATGAAGAGGTAGGGCTTTTTGATTATTATCGTCATTTTTACATCCGATTTAATTCCAAGATAGCTCCTGTTTTGGCATCTGCAAGAAACTCATAAGTCACGAGCTGGTCATCTTCATAACGAGTAATTCCCCCAGGATAGCCTTTGGTTTTTACTGCAAATTTTTGATAAGGCTGCATGGTATGTTCAATCCAACTACCTTCAATTGGCCCTTCCAGTAAAAAAGCATCTTTGATTTTTTGTAAGATATGGTCAGCTTGAAGGAGTTTATCTTTTTTCGTGAAACTAGCAGAAACAAAACCGCTTAATAAACCAACGCCAATACCGATAGCTAGACCATTTCTAAATTGTGACTGGATACTCAATAGCATTCACCTGTTTTTCTAATTTTTTCTACATTATAGCAAAATTTCATGAAAATTCCTAGTTAAGAAAGGAAGCCTAAAATGTTTAAGAAACTAGCATCATAAGTATTTGCGAATGGAAATGAAAAAGGTATAATGAATGTGATATTACTTTAGAAGGGTGAGAGTTGTAGTGAATGAAAAAACATTTCAACGGATTAAAGAATTAACAGAATTAACCGGTACAAGTGGTTTTGAAGGGGATATTCGGGCTTATATGCGTGAAAAAATGACCCCTTTAGTAGATGAGATTGCCCAAGATCGTCTAGGTGGTATTTTTGGGATTCGTCATGCGCAAAGTGAAGAGGCCCCAAGAATTATGATTGCCGCTCATATGGATGAAGTAGGTTTTATGGTGACACAAATTACGGACCGTGGCTTATTTAAGGTTTCACCACTAGGAGGTTGGAATCCTTATGTCGTTTCTGCACAACGTTTTGTCTTAAAAACAGCAAAGGGCAACTATCCATGTATTTCTTCCTCTATTCCACCACATTTATTACGTGGCAAGGGCGCTCAAGCAAATGTACAAGTGACGGATATCTTATTTGATGCCGGTTTTGAATCTAAAGAAGAAGCCTTGAGTTTTGGTGTATTACCAGGCGATACGATTGTGCCTGATGTACAAACGATTATGACGGCCAATCAAAAAAATATTATTTCAAAAGCTTGGGATAATCGATTTGGCTGTACATTAGTTTTAGAAGCCTTAGAAGCTTTACAAAATGAAACACTTGGTCATACATTGATTGCCGGTGCGAATGTCCAAGAAGAAGTGGGCTTGCGTGGGGCTAGTGCATCTGTGACAAAATTCAAACCAGATTTATTCTTTGCTTTGGATTGTTCAGCAGCAGATGATTTAGTCACTAAAAACGGTACTTTCGGTCATTTAGGAGAAGGCACCCTTTTACGTATTTTAGATCCAGGTCATATTTTATTGCCTAGATTTAGAGAATATTTATTAGACACTGCAAGTACGCACCATATTCCTTATCAATATTTTGTTTCAGGTGGTGGTACCGATGCGGGGGCTGCACATAAAGCCAATGAAGGTATTCCATCAACCACAATTGGGGTCGTTGCACGTTATATCCATACGCATCAAACCATGTTTAGCATTAAAGACTTTGAAGCGGCTCGTGAATTCTTAATCCAAGTTTTACGAGGCTTAGATCGTTCAACAGTCGATACAATTTTATTTGATAAATAAGGTGGGAAAATAGATGATTATTCCAAAAAGTTTAGAAGAATTAGCAACTTATGTGGAAAAGGGCAAAAACGTCTTTTTCTTTACAGCAGATTGGTGCGGAGATTGTCGTTTTATTAAACCCGCCATGCCTGAAATTGAAGCCGACTTTCCAGCATATCAATTTATTCAAGTTGATCGTGATGAATTTATTGATGTGGCAAGTAAATGGAATATTTTCGGCATTCCTAGTTTTGTAGTGATTGAAGATGGCAAAGAATTAGGTCGTCTGGTTAATAAAAATCGCAAAACCAAAGCAGAAATTGAGGACTTTTTAGCTAATCTATAAGGATTGAAAGTAGGGATAACAGGTGCAAGAATATCGCTGTATCTTAGTTGGGATTGATGGGTCGCCGCAAGCATTTCGGGCCTTTGAAAAAGCAGTATCCATAGCCAAACGCAATGAAACCTTGTTGTTAGCTGTGCATGTGATTGATCAACAGCTACCTAAAATGCTGGAATTTGCGCCATTAAATGAAGATATTTTGGCTAAAGAAGAGGCTCAAGCAGTAAATTTATTGCGTGAATGTGAAGATTATGCGCAATTTCATCACTTTGCACCTGTCAAATCCCTTGTTTATCGCGGCTCGCCACGCTTGATATTGGCCCATCAACTAGTTGAAACTTATCAGGTAGATTTAATTGTTGTTGGCCAATCAGGATTGCACGCTCTTGAAAAATTAATGTTAGGAAGTGTCGCTAGCTATCTTGTGCGTGAGGCGAGTTGTGACTGTTTAGTTGTCCCATTTGAGTAAAATAACGGGACATGTCATTACTTAATGAAATGTAGGTGGAAATTTTGTCTTTTATACTTACCTCTAGTGTCTTGTATTGGTCGACTGCCTTAGATTTGTTAGTCATCTTGATGCTGATTAATAATCGCTATTCAAGTAAAACGCAGGCTCAAAAAATTGCTGCGGGTCAATTTATTGGTTCAAATGGTCTAATTATTGTCAGTTTATTTTTAGCTTTTGTGCTGCATTTTGTACCCCAACATTGGATCTTAGGCTTTTTAGGCTTGATTCCACTGGGTTTTGGGTTGAAATATTTATTTTTTGGCGATGATGACGAAGAAAAAGTTGAAGCAACCTTAACAACGCGCAAAGATAAAAATTTATTATGGACGGTCGCTTTGATTGCCTTTGCTTCTTGTGGTGCGGATAATATTGGTTTATTTACGCCTTATTTTTTAACTTTATCATCAGCCAAAGTCATCGGAACTTTAGTCATTTTTGAATTAAATATTTTCCTGTTGATTATTTTAGGGAAAGCATTGGCCAGATTATCTTTTGTAAGTGAATTTTTAGAACATTTTGGTCGCTGGGTCATGGCGGCAGTTTATATTGGCCTTGGTATCATGATTATCATTGAATCAGGTACGTGGTCACATTTTTTTGGCTAGGTGGAAGTTGTGTCTTTACGCCTAGCTTTTTCTTTGATAAGATAGCCTATGTGTATGAAAAGTAAAGGAGAAAAGAGAATGATTTTTGCTTATAATAAAGCGCATGTCGGTGACTGTTTGATGGTTATCTGCGCAAATGATAAAAATATGGAACAAACGGTAGAAAGAAAAGGCAATGTTGCCCAAATTAAAACAGTGGATGGCACCATTGTGGGTTATAATTTCTTTGAAGTTTCTACTTATTTACCCTTAACAGCTCAAGGTCAAGTGAAATTAACACAAGAGCAAGTGGACGTATTAAATGAAGAATTACAAAAATCTGGCTTTGCAGAACGTTTAACTTATGATGCTAGTCCAAAATTTATGGTTGGATTTGTGAAAGAATGCGTACCACATCCTGATAGTGATCATTTATCTATTACACAAATTGATTTTGAAGGCAAACACGAAAGCCTACAAATTGTTTGCGGTGCACCTAATATTCGCAAAAACTTAAAAGTCGTGGTAGCTCTACCAGGTGCGATGATGCCAGATGGAATGATGATTTGGCCGGGTGAATTACGTGGTGAAAAGAGCTTTGGTATGATTTGTTCAGCCCGCGAACTTCAATTACCAAATGCCCCAATGAAACGTGGGATTTTAGAATTAGGACCAGATGCAGTTGTTGGTTCAGAATTTGTATTAGCATAATCACAAAAGAAGTGGCCCGATACTTTGGACCACTTCTTTTTTCTAAGCGAGCTGCCTCACAACCTTATTTGACGGTGTTCGAAGGGTAGCTACATCGCATCTAAGCCGGCCTGTCTAGGAAAATCTTTAAACTTGATGGATTTTCCTGCCATTCCGGACAAACTTAGCTGCTTGTAGCTGATCGACCCTTCTCACAACCTTATCCTTATCCTATGATATTGTCGTTTTGGATGGCTCTTCTAATGGCGCTTAGATAGTTTTCTTCTTCAGATTGGCGTTGTTCTTCACGGTCAGCTAGGTTTTCTAAGCGTTCGTTGGTTTCATCTAGTTTTCTAAGTAATTGGACGATTAATGTTTGTAAATCATTGTTATTCATAATTAAGCACCTTTACTTTCTGTTGAGATTTCGATGATTTTATTGTCAGCATATTTTGGTCTGTAGAATAATTTATAAAGGACGGCACAAACAATTGGTAAAAGACCTGAAACAAAGTATAGTTGTGGGAAATTCAAGAATTGATGAAGTTCACCTAAAATATAAGGTCCTACGCCAAGTCCTAAATCTAAGCCGATAAAGTAAGTTGATAAAGCAATTCCAATATGATGGCCATCACAAGTTTTAAGACATACAGCTTGGCCATTTGACATGAATGTACCATAGCCTAACCCAACTAATGCACCAGAGAATAATAATAACCAGCTAGAATTTGTAATACTTAGTGAAAATAAGCCAAGTGTTAAGAATAAGTAGCTAGGATACATGACATAATTTTCACCTTTGGCATCAAAAATACGACCGGTCATTGGACGAGTAGCAGTAATCACTAAAGCATAGACAACAAAGAAAAATGAACTTGCGGCAACTAAATGGATTTCCTTTGCATAAGAAGAAAGGAAAGATAAGACACAAGAATAAGCAACACCCATAATAAAGGCGATTCCTGAAATAAAGCCAACTTTCTTTTCAAGGAAGGTATTTAGTTTCCAAGATTCCAACATTTCGCGATGTTCTTTGGTGATTTGGATGTTTTTAACAGGAAAGACAAAACAAGCAATTGAAGTAAGTAAAATAAGTACAATTGAGAAAATAATAATAAAATAAAAGCTTGTATTGTTAAGTAAAATCATTCCGATAAATGGACCAATGGCAGCGGCTAAACTCGTACTTAAACCATAGTAGTTAATCCCTTCACCATGTTTTGATTCTGGGATATAAGCTGTAACAATCGCATTCGTAGCTGTTGAAACGGTGCCATAACCAAAACCATTTAATAAACGTACTAGGTATAAAATTTGAATGCTTGGAATATAAAGATAAGCAATCGTCGTTAATAAATAAAATAGTGCACCATAACGTAAGACAGCTTTACGACCAATTAGTTCTAGTTTTTTACCCATAAATAGTCGTGCTAATAAAGTACCGATGATGTAAATACCAGAAGCAAGTCCGGCTTGACCTAGAGTTGCTTGTAATTGATCTTGGGCAATTACGGCGATAATCACCATTAATAGGTAATACACCAGATACACGACGAAGTTAATTAGGGTAATACTGATAAACCCTTTGTTAAATAGTTTGTCTACTGAATTTTCCACGAGATTTCTGTACCGACCCCCAAAAGTTAGACCATAAAATCTAACAATTGGAGGTCGGTATTTTTATGTCCAAATATTCTTTTGAGTTTAAAAAGCAAGTTGTAAATGCTTATCTTAATGGCGAAGGTGGTTATACTTATCTTGCAAATAAGTTCGGCATTCCATCTGATAATAAAGTTAAACTATGGGTGGATAATTACAATGCATTTGGTGATGAAGGATTAAAACGTTCTAGAAAAAAAGATTTTTATTCTTTTGAAAAGAAGCTTTCTATAGTAGAGTTATATTTATCAAGTGAAATCTCATATCAAGATTTAGCTCTGCAAGAAGGAATTACTAATCCAAGTATGATCGCAAATTGGGTGAGTCGCTTTCGTGCAGCTGGTCCTGATGCCCTAAGACCACGCAAGAAGGGACGAAAGAAAACATTGAATACAACTAATGGCAATACACAAAACAAACCAGTTGAAGAATCTTCTGTTGATACAAGTGCAGAACATGTAAAAGAGCTAGAAGAGGAACTTCTTAAATTGAGAATTGAGAATGCCTTTTTAAAAGAACTGAGGAGGCTGCGTTTAGAGGACGAGGAAAAAATGAGAGAAAGGCACTTGTCATCAACAGTCTCCGACGAGAATTCAAACTAAAAGACCTTCTCTCTTATACAGGCATGCCTAAAGCAACATATATGTATTGGCAAAAACGATTTGATAGAGAAAATCCTGACAAAGAACTTGAAGAAAAAATCCAAGAAATCCGTAAGAATAATAAGGATTACGGATATCGTAGAATACATGGAGAGCTTCATAATCAGGGATATCTCATCAACAAAAAGAAGGTTCAGCGAATAGTTCAAAAACTTGGCTTGCAGGTGACATCCTACACACGCAAAAGTAGAAAATATAGTTCCTATAAGGGCAGGATTGGTACCATTGCACCCAACAGAATTCGCAGACGCTTTAATACGCACATACCCCATCAAAAAATCACAACGGATACGACTGAATTTAAGTATTATGAAGTTGATGTCAAAGGACATATGACAATGCATAAGCTGTATTTAGATCCATTTATGGATATGTGTAATGGAGAAATACTAAGTTACAGCATCGATAAGAAACCTTCAGCAAAGAATGTAATGAATGCCTTGGATAAAGCCATTGAAATCACTTCAGACTGCCCTTATAGACGAACATTCCATTCTGATCAGGGTTGGGCATACCAGATGAAGGCATACTCTCACAGGCTAAAAGAAGAACGAATATTTCAAAGCATGTCTCGAAAGGGCAACTGTCTAGATAATTCCGTAATGGAGAATTTCTTCGGTCTGCTTAAGCAAGAGATATACTATGGCGTTATTTACTATAGCTATGAGGAATTAAAAATGGAAATAGAACGATTTATAAAGTATTATAATGAACGACGAATAAAAGAAAAGTTAGGATGGATGAGTCCTGTTCAATATAGGCTCCATCTTTTAGCTGCATAATGAAAACGAGACGACCGGAGTCGTCTCGTAAAAAAGTCTAACTTTTGGGGGTCACCTCATTCTCATGCTCCTTTTTTCATTTTTTTGAAAATAGATTGTGAATAAATAATCATTCTATTTTCATTTTTTAAAAGTGAATAAGCCCCGAGATGCGTTTGAATATTGGATGTTTCATGTAAAAAGAAATTGATAGAAGGTCATAAAAATCAAGGGAAAAACGCACCTCAGTGGGATTATCAATCACTTGTGAGCCTACTATACACGCATTTGATAAACAAAAAATGCGACTTTGCTATAAAAAATTGTAAAAAACATTTAAATTTCACAAAGAATATATACAAATGTTGTTGAGTTTTGTGGTATAATCAGTTTAATAAAGAATGAAAGTTTTTCTGAAAGTAAATGAAAAAGCGAATTGAGTGGGGGAGTTTTTGATGGATGACCAAATATTGCAAAAGTATTTAAACAAGGGAAATTTTCCTGTTGTAGTAAAGGAAAAGAAAAAGTATTTAATGTATGAAGGCATTCAGGATCGCTATGTTTATATTTTAAAAGATGGAATCATTAAAACCTCCGTCATTTCTAGAGATGGTCACGAGTTTAATTTACGCTACATTACAGGGCTAGAAATCGTATCACTGTTGAAAGATGAGTATTCACAGTTTATTGATTCACCGTTTAATATTCGGATTGAATCGGAAAAGGCAGAATTATATCAAATCGACCGGGTGCAGTTTTGGAAAGATGTTAATGAGAGTGAAGAATTACAGCTTTATGTGAAGGATTATTACCGAGTACGTCTGCTTTATGCGATGAAAAAATTGCAACAAATGCTGATGAATGGTAAATTTGGCGCAGTTTGCACGCAATTATATGATTTATATGAAAGCTTTGGTGTGGAAACTTCTGAAGGGATTTTAATTGATTTTGTGGTCACCAATGAAGAAATCGCGCATTTTTGTGGCATTGCTTCAGCTAGCAGTGTCAACCGTATGATGCAGCAGTTGAAAGATTCGGGTGCCATTGAGATGCGCAAACGAAAAATATTAATTAAAGACCTTGAAGCAATAAAAGAGAATATTATTTTCTAAAAAAATCGGAAATAGCCACTTGATTGGGCCATTTCCGATTTTGTATTTTGTTTAAGATTCCCTTTCAACTCTAGCTGCTTGTAGCTGATCGACCCTTCTCACAACCTTTATTTGACGGTGTTCGAAGGGTAGCTACATCGCATCTAAGCCGGCCTGTCTAGGAAAATCTTTAAACTTGATGGATTTTCCTGCCATTCCGGACAAACTTAGCTTTCTCGGTATCAATCAACTAAATACTCGGAAAATTCACCCTCCTGCTTAAGAAAATCTCCTTTCATCCGATTTTCTTAGCAGTAGGTAACACATGAATTTTCTCGTATTTGACCAAGTTGATTGATAACCTTTTGCTTGTAGCTGATCGACCCTTCTCACAACCTTATTAGACGGTGTAAATCGACTAGCTACTTCGGCGTATAAGCCACCCCATCTGGGAAAGTCTTTACTTTTAGGACTTTCCCGATGTGTTGGACAATCTTATCCGCTCGTAGCTGACCAAGTCGATTTACAACCTTATTCATTAATTGATTGGTCGACGGTAAGGTGTACGGTGGTTGTCTTTTTGTCATTGCCACGATAGTAAGTCACTTTAATGCTGTCACCGACTTGTTTTTTATAAAGAGCGGCTCGTAATGCAGTGCCATCATTGACCTTTTCACCATCAATTTCAGTAATGACATCATATTGTTTCAAGCCAGCTTTTTCTGCAGGCGTTGCACTATTGACTTGAGCAAGCACGACCCCTTCATTTAATGAGGTAGGTACTTTTAAGATATTGGTTTTTTGTTGATCAGATAAAGCATTCAAATCAACCGTTCTAACCCCTAAAGCAGGACGAGTCACTTTCCCACTTTGTTCTAGCTGGTTAATAATATTGACGACATCATTACTTGGAATTGCAAAGCCCATACCTTCAACACTTACACCAGAGCTTGAGGTTGAAGTGGTAGCAATTTTACTTGAGTTAATTCCGATAACTTGACCGGCGATATTAATTAATGGACCACCAGAGTTACCAGGGTTAATGGCTGCATCAGTTTGGATGGCATTGATATTGACTTCTTGGCCGGAATCATTTTCACTCACGACTTGACGATTTAAAGAAGAAACAATTCCTTCAGTCACTGAGTTGGCATAATCAGTTCCTAATGGTGATCCGATGGCGATGGCAGGTTCACCAACTTTTATACTATCTGAATCGCCAAAAGTAGCAACCGTTGAAACTTTATCGCTAGCAATCTTGATTACCGCTAAGTCAGTATAGCTGTCCGTACCAACTAATTCAGCATCGACCTTGGTACCGTCTGCTAGTAAGACTTGTAACGCATTTTGACCTTCAACCACGTGATTATTTGTCACAATATAAGCATATTTACCTTCTTTTTTATAAATGACACCACTACCTTCACTGGCTGTTTCCAAAGTGCCGCTATTTTGACTGCTGCTATTTCCTTGTTGGGCACCAAAGAAATCTTCTAAGCTGCCCATGCCTTGTGTGTTTTGATTTTGTAAATTAATGATGGAAACGACCGCGCCTTGTACTTTAGAGACAGCTTTCGTGACATCACTTTCGACATTATATTTCACATTTTGGACTTTAGTTGCTGTTTGTGCACTTTGAATGCCTGTTGAGCTAGTCGAATTGTTCATGCCAGTGACAGCATACAAGCCGCCAAAAGCAAGGGCACCACCAATCACACCGCTACAAATGCCGATACCAAATCTTTTCATAATTGTATTTGAATTTTTTCTACTACTCATAAATTTTTTCCTCCTCTGACTTAAGTTGTTCTATCTCCCAACGTTAAGTATGTTTCATTTATTTACGTTTTTATGTATTCCTTATTTACAATCCTATCTTAGCGCGAAGTTATGAAAAAAATATGAAGAGGATAGGGTAAAAAGTTTGTAAATTTTTGAAGAATTTTCTTAATATTCATTTTACTGGATTCACAATTTGTGGACAAGGTTTGAGGATAAAAATTTTGAAGTTATCCACAATTCTGTGGGAAATGTGCAAAAAATAGATAAAACAGATGTTCGTGCTAAAAAATGGTTGATTTAAGTATGTATTACCACAATGGTGTGGATAATTCTGTGCATAATGTGGATAAAGCTGTGGAAAAATAGTGGATAACTTTTTTTGCTTTTCTGATTAGTCAAAAAGAATAAAAATAGTTATAATAGTTTTGAATAGATTAAATGAAAGGATTATGTAATGAATATCAAAATTATTGGTGTCGGTAAATTAAAGGAGAAGTATTTAGTGCAGGCGATGCAAGAATATCTCAAACGTCTACAAGCCTATGCAAAAGTGGAAGTCATTGAGCTAGCGGATGAAAAAGCGCCGGAAAATTTAAGCGAAACGCAAATGATGCAAATTAAAGATAAAGAAGGCGAACGAATCTTAGCTAAAATTAAAGATCAAGAATATGTGATTGCCTTAGCGATAGAAGGAAAAAATCCAAGTAGTGAAGCTTTTGCCCAAAAAATCGAAAATCTAGGTATTCAAGGGAAAAGTCAACTTGTCTTTGTCATAGGAGGTTCACTTGGATTGTCGCCAGCCGTGATGCAACGAAGCAATGCACAGATTTCTTTTGGTAAGATGACTTTTCCTCATCAATTAATGCGGGTCATGCTGACAGAACAAATCTATCGCGCCTTTCGTATTATTCATAACCAACCCTATCATAAATGAGGTGAAAATGTTGACAAATAGAGAAGACAAACAAACCAAACAAATGCCTGAATTATTTTCTGAATTGCGTCAAAGTGTGGTGCATTTACCTAAAGTCATTCGCAACGCATCAGGAATTAGTATTTACGGCAAAAGAATCAAGAGTATTATTTACACGATGGACGTTGCTTTGATTGCCAATAATGATGCGGATGCGATTTTGGCGGTCTATCCATGGACGCCCAATACTAGAATATTATCCGCCATCTCCCAAGTTGCGCAGGTACCTATTTTCGCAGGAATTGGTGGAGGCCTAACTTCGGGTAAACGCTCAGCTAGATTAGGAACTTTTGCGGAAGAACATGGCGCTTATGGTGTGGTGCTAAATGGGCCGACCTCAGTTGAAACCATTGAAGCCGTTAATGATACAGTGGATATCCCAATTATTTATACTGTGGTTAATGATAAAAGAGATTTAGGAAAGTTAATTGAAGCGGGTGTGGATATCTTTAATGTGGCTGGTGGTAAAGATACTGCAAAACTGGTTCGTTGGATTCGTGAAAGCTACCCTACTTTTCCGATTATGGCATCTGGTGGTAAGACTGACGAGCAAATTATGGAAACCATTAATGCAGGGGCCAATGCAATTACCGTTACTGCTTACGGTCAAACGGAAAAATACTTCCAAAGCAAAATGGAAGAATATCGCCAAAAAACGGAAGACTAATGTTGAAAACCATTCTTTGAGCTTAACTGTAGCTTGAAGAATGGTTTTTTCGCGATAAATATTTTCTATCAAGCCATATCATTGAAAGCCATGAAAAGCTTGAGTATACTAGTATTAATCGATAAATCAATAGAACGGAGTGAAAAGATGGACCAACAAACATTTATTCATGAATATGCCAGAGAAAGAAAAAATACCAATTCCTTAAAATGGGATGCCCTTGAAGAACGATTTGGCGATGCGGATTTATTGCCTTTATGGGTAGCGGATATGGAATTTGCGACACCTAAAGCAGTAACGGACGCTTTGACGAAACGAATTGCCCATGGTATTTTTGGTTATTCCGGGGTAGATAAGGAGTACTTTAATACTTATTTAGGTTGGCAAGCACGCCATGAAAATACCCCTTTTAAAGAAGAATGGCTACAATTTTCAACAGGAGTCGTACAAGCCATTTATGATTTAGTCGATTGTTTTACCGAAAAAGGAGAAGCTGTGATGATTCAACGTCCAGTATACTATCCTTTTAGTAATGCCATCAAAGACAAACAACGTAAATTAATCAATAGTCCACTGAAAAATGTAGACGGCCATTATGAAATGGATTTAGCTGATTTTGAGGCCAAAGTAGTTGCGGAAAAAGTGAAATTATTTATTCTATGTTCGCCACATAATCCTGTAGGTCGTGTATGGCGTGAAGAAGAATTAGCGGCTGTATTAACCATTTGTCAAAAATATGGGGTCTTAGTGATTGCCGATGAAATTCATAGTGATTTTATGATGCCTGGACAAACCTTTACTTCAGCTATTTCTGTGAATGAAGGGGCCTTTTTAGATCATCTCATTGTATTAAATGCGCCTTCTAAGACCTTTAACTTAGCGAGCCTATTAAATTCACATATCTGGATTCCAAATGAAGCATTACGTAAACAATATCGCGCTTATGCCAAAGTGAATCGTCAAACAGAATCTAGCTTAATTGGCCAAGTCGCAGCCCAAGCAGCCTATGCAAATGGCGATGAATGGTTAGCTGCACTGATTGATGTCATTTATCATAATTATCAAACTGTAAAAGACAGACTTGCAGCAGCCGTGCCAAGTGTCAAAGTAGGTGAGTTACAAGGGACTTATCTATTGTGGATTGATTTATCACAAGCCTTAAACGGACGTACTACTAAAGAAGTGGTGCAAGATCAAGCGAAGTTAGCGGTAGATTTCGGGGATTGGTTTGCCCACGATACAAAAGATTTTATTCGCTTTAATTTAGCAACCACACCCGCAAATATCAATCAAGCAATAGATCAACTAATCACAGCATTGAAACAATAAAAAGGACAGGGGTAATCACAATTATGGGAGAAAATATTGAAACATTTTTAGCACAATTAGGTAATCGTATAGACGAGCAAACTGGAGCTGTCAGTGCACCAATTCATTTATCAACGACTTATTCTCATCAAAAATTTGGACAGAGTACGGGTTTTGATTATACCAGAACGAAAAATCCTACTCGTGCTATTTTAGAAGAAGGATTAGCCAAGTTAGAAGAAGGGGCCCAAGCGATTGTCACTTCATCCGGTATGAGTGCCATTCAATTGGTTTTCCAACTTTTTCCAGCAGGCAGCGCATTTTTAGTTTCGCGTGATCTTTATGGCGGCTCGTATCGCTATTTTAAAGAAATCGAACGTCAAGGCATTGCAAAGTTTCTTTATTTTGATACTGAGGAAGAATTAGCGGCACAAATCACCGAGAATATCAGCGCCGTTTTTATCGAAACACCAACCAATCCTTTAATGCGTGAAGTAAGTATCAAGCGTGTAGCAGAAATTGCTAAGTCAAAAGGAGCATTAACCATTGTCGATAATACTTTTTTAACGCCTTTACGTCAAAAGCCATTAACCAATGGAGCGGATTTGGTTGTACATTCAGCAACTAAATTCTTAGCTGGGCATAATGATATCTTAGCGGGTGTGGTGGTTGCCAAAACGCAAGCACTCGGCGAACGTTTATTATACTTGGCGAATACAACCGGTCCGACTTTAGCTGCCTTTGATTGTTGGTTGTTTATCCGCAGTTTGAAAACCTTACCTTTACGCTTTAATCAGCAAGAAAAGAATGCTAAAATAGTTGTTGAAGCTTTGCAAAATCATCCTGCAGTCAAAGAAGTCTTCTATCCAGGTGTGGGTGCAATGGTGAGTTTTAAAATCGCTGATGAAAGCAAAGTCGGTCCGTTTTTAGAGCAGCTAAAATTATTTACTTATGCAGAAAGTTTAGGTGGGGTAGAGAGTCTGATCACTTATCCAACGACGCAAACCCATGCCGACATTCCTGAAGCAGAACGTCTTGCTTATGGTTTAACGCCAGACTTATTGCGTTTATCAATTGGTATTGAAGACGCCCATGATTTAGCAGCTGATTTAACACAAGGTTTAAGTATAGTGACGAGGAAGTGATTATGGTGAACCAAACCATTGAACATCAATTGAATCATCGAAGTATCCGTAAATTTAAAGCAGAAAATCTCTCGGATGAACAAATCAAGACTTTATTGGAAGTTGCGCGTCAAACATCGACAAGTAATTTCTTCCAACAATTTAGTGTACTGCATATCACGGATGAGACCAAGCGTGAACAAATTCGTCATATTAGTAAGCAACCGTATGTCGGCTTAAATGGTGAACTATTTATTTTTATTGCAGATTTATATCGTAATCAACAAATTCGCTTGCAAAAAGGGGAAGATGATGGTCGCTTGCATTCCACGGATGTCTTTTTCCAAGCGATGCAAGATGCGACTTTAGCCATTCAAAATATGATGAATGCAGTAGAAAGTATGGGGCTTGGTGCAGTACTTTTAGGTAGTATCAATAATCAACCAAAAGAGCTAATCAAAGTGTTGAATTTACCAAAAATGACCTATCCAGTATTAGGGATTCAAGTAGGTATTCCTGATCAAGAACCACAATTAAAACCAAGATTACCATTAGATAAAATCGTTTTTGAAAATGAATATCCAAAAGACTTCCAATTAAGTGACTTGAAAGAATATGATGAAGTCGTGCAAACTTACTATGATTTACGAAATGCGAACCAAAGAATTGATTCCTTTACCAATCAAATCGCCGGTAGCAAATTGCAAGAAAGCATTATCGGCCGCGATGACATCATGGAAGTCTTACACAGCCAAGGACTATGTTGGCTTTTTTACTTAATTTTCACGCGTTAAAATAGCCTTAGTTAGATGCGCTAAATTTTCTTTGGTTTGAACTTGGTTATCAGGCAGTTTTGCAATACCTTTTAGTGCTTTATCGGTATATTTAGCAGCTAAATCTTGAGCTTTTTGAATGGCGCTTGTTTGATGGACAATATCAAAAACCGCTTGGGCATCTTCATGCGACATAGCTTCTTTTTTACTTAAATAAGGCAATAATGCTTGTTTATTTTCCTTTAGCGCATAGATTAAAGGCAAGGAATAAACACCTTGACGTACATCTTCTGAAACAGGTTTGCCAATACCTTCAGGCGTTTTCGTATAGTCTAAAATATCATCAATAATTTGGAAAGCCAAGCCAATATTTAGTCCAATTTCGCTACATTTTTTACTGAAAGCTTCACTACAACCACTTTCTAAAGCACCAATTCCACAGCTTAGGGCAAAAAGTTCAGCTGTTTTTCCAGATATATTTTCTAAATAATCATCAATTGTGACATCAATTTGATAGCGATCATTCATTTGACCTAATTCACCATCAAGAATTTTTTCCATACTGCGTGAATTTAACTGTAAACTGCGCATGGATTGGGTATAGTCAGCTAATAATTTAAAACAACTAATAAGAAGGTAATCTCCAGCATAGACAGCAGTCGAATTATCAAATTGTTTACGAATAGTAGGCAGTTTGCGACGGATATCAGCTTCATCAATAATATCGTCATGGATGAGTGTCGCAGTATGTAGCATTTCGATGGCTGCGGCTAGACAAATGGCTTTTTTACGGTCTTGTTCTGTGCCAAATTGTGAGAAAAGTAGTTGATAAGCCGGTCTCAATAGTTTACCGCCAGAATGAATCATATCTAATACTGCTTTTTCGACAGCTTTATTTTTTAATTTCACGGATTGTTCCATCAGTTCAATGGTCTGATTTAATTCAGGAACTAATTGTGGATAATTTTGCCACATGGGATGTAATTTCATCTAAATCAAATCCTTTCCAATTAATTGATTTGACCAATTTTGTTGTGTTTGTCGATCACGCTCCATTTGAAATCTTTGCAAGGTTCGCACGTGCATAAATAAATAATTCGCACAGACACCAATGGCAATCCCTGAAAGAATCCCTAAAAAGGAAAGCACTGGTAGATAGAGCATGACGGTCCAGGATTGTGCAATAAGGGAGGCTGTTACAAGTTGGCCCACATTATGCATAAAACCTCCTGTGGCGCTAATGCCAATGATGCTGACTCTCTTTGGCCCAAGAGATTTGACAAGCATCATGCCGATATAGCTGAGTACCGCTCCAGAAAAACTATATAGAAAAGTCGAAACTGTACCACCAAGTAAGGTTGATAAGCAAAGTCTTAAGCCAATCAATGTGATCGTTTCGCGTTTGGATAAGGTAAAAATAGCGATAATCGTAATGAGATTGGCCAGTCCCATTTTCGCTCCTGGTGCAAAACCAAAAGGATAGGGAATCATATTTTCAATGAGTCCAATCACTAAAGCTTGAGCCACAAGTAAAGAGATATAGACCATCGTTTTTAGTTTTGATTGTACCATAAGTAAAGGCAGCTAGTAAATGACGCTACCAGATTCACTCCCATCTGAGGACTGGATTTCGATAACTAATTTATGAGGTAAACAGACGATGGTTTCCCCCGGTTTTTTAATCCAGCCACGCTTCACACAGATTTGATCGCCGCAATTGGCTTCTTTCATCCGTATTTGATTACGATTTACTTCAATAATATTATAATCTCCATCCTTATCTTCATAACGATAGGTGTAGTGTTGTCCATTTTCACTTAAATCAAAAGTCTTGACTTGTTTTCCATCTACTTTGACGATGGCTTGATAGGTGACTTCATTGATTTTAGATTGATAGATACCAAAAATGAGAATCGGAATAAAAGAGAGAATCACCAAACTTATGAGAATAATAAAATCCCAACGCTTCATGCGACTCTTTTTAAAAAATGTTTTGAAATCCACAAAATATCTCCTTTAATTATCTGTTTAATAGGCGAACTAAGCATTTAATTCGTCTATTAAACAGAAGGAAAACTGAAACAGCTTGTCTCAGTTTTCCTAAAAAGATTTATCTTTTAGTGCTTAGTATCTCGATTTGACATCGCCATACCACCAGTGCCCTAGTTTACGTTGTAACCAAGGAACTACCCAGTGGTCAAGACCAAAGGCACGACCAGAACCGTTCATCAAGGCAATAGCAACTGGAATAAACCAAATATTTACCCAGAAGAACATACCTGATAGACAGAAGGCCACGACTAAGGCTACGGTTGTCGCACTAGCTAACCAAGTGAATAGACCGACGATTAAAGCTAGAGCAATACCAATTTCTACGATAGTCATGAATTTTTGGAAGAATAAAGCAACTTCTTTATTAGGCATCATAAATTTCATGATACTTTCGAACCATTTTGGCATGTGATCTAACACTTGCATTGGTTGTTCGCCGTAAGCATAACTAAATCCAAAGTGAGCAGCTTGAGTCGCAGCTTCACCACCACCACTTGCAGCAGCGCCACTAGCAGCACTTGTCGCTTCAGCAGCACCAGATCCTCCTGCAGCAGCTGAGGCACCAGTTGTTGCAGCTTGTTCTTGCAACCAAGGGAATGGGAAGACGATGTGATTAGTAAACCATGAACCTTCACCAAACCATGTACTTGGTTGGAATAGATGACCATTATCACCTAAAACTTTCTTCATAGATTCGATTAACCACATGAATCCGTAGAAGATACGTAATGGTACGCTCCATAAAACATTACCATAACGTGATGAGTGACCACGCATAATATTTCTTTCATCTTTAATATGGAAGAATTCATGCATGATGTATTGGAACATATAATATCCAGAACGAATGTCAAAGAAGTATTTCAAGTTTACCACGTGTTTCATAAACATCGCGAAGAAGCCAGATAATTTAATCTTACCAAATAGGTTAGCTACCCCGTAACGAGAACCAATTGAAACCATGAAACCTTGGTAGTTACTCTTGAATGGATGTTTTTCGCCACCTTTAATAGATGCGATAACATTTTCAGCCGCACAGTGCGCAGTTTGTTCAGCTGCTTGTACGATTTGAGGAGTTGGTTTGCCAGGAGTTTCTTCATAGTAAACTAAGTCCCCAATAATATAGATGTTTTTATCTTCGTAACCTTTTGCTTGCATGTATTGGTTTGCTACTAAACGGTTGGCACGCGCTTTTTCAATACCAAAGTCAGCAGCATCAGAAGTCGCTTTAACCCCAGCAGTCCAGATTAAAGTATGTGTTGGGATAGTGCTACCATCTTTTAAGACGATATGATCTTTTGCCACTTCAACGATTGGTGATTCTGTTAAAATTTCAACACCATGTTTCTTCATGTAGCGTTCAGCCTTAGCCGCACCACCACGGTCTAACATGTTTAGAATTGTTGGCATTGCTTCAACAACTTTAAGTGTGAAATCATCTTTACTTAGCTTGAAGTCGTTAGCTAAGCGATCACGCCAGTCCATTAATTCACCGACCATTTCAATACCGGTAAATCCAGAACCACAGACTACGAAAGTTAACATTGCTTTACGTTTTTCAGCATCTGGTTCGATTGCTGCTTTTTCAACAATGTCTTCAATGTGTTTTCTGATCTTCAAAGCATCTTCAAATGACCATAGTGTAAAACCGTTTTCTTTAACACCAGGTGTACCAAAGTCGTTTGGTTCGCCACCCATACCGATGATTAAGTGGTCAAATGGATATTCTCCCATTTTTGTTTGAACAACTTTGTTTTCTTTGTCGATACCAGTAACAGTGTCTGTCACAATTTCAACATTTTTGTTGTGGCAGAATAAACGTTGTAGGTCGTATTGGATAGCTGTAGGTTCTACACGACCACCAGCCACTTCATGCAATTCAGTCATCATTGTATGGTAAGAATGACGATCGATTAAAGTGATTTGTGTGTCTGTACCTTTTAGCTTTTTAGATAAAAGTTTTGTAGCAGCTACACCAGAATAACCGGCACCTATAACAATTACTTTTTCTTTTGCCATAAGTAAATTCGCTCCTTGAATAATAATAGTATAAATTGATCATTGCATAATCTACTATATTATATAAGAATTTATAAAATTTGTCTAACTTCTGAACTGTTTTTTCACAGATTTTGAATAAGACGATTAGAATTCTGTGAAAAGTAAAAGAATTTGGAAAAATACCAATGATAGCGGTTGACAAAATAGAATAAGAGTGTAAACAAACGATTTCACAATTTCGTTTGTGAAAAAAGTAGTAAAGGGGAACTTTGCAATGAAAATGAAGAAAATTTTAACAGGTTTCACAACGCTAGCTTTATCTACCTTATTGTTAGCAGCTTGTGGTGGAAACGACAAGAAAGACACAGCTTCATCATCAACTGCGTCTTCATCAAGTGTGGCAAAATCATCTAGCTCAAAAGAAGAAGCTAAAGAAACCAAAAAAGTGGCTGGAGCAGATCTTAAAGACGGTACATACAAACTTGAAGAAAAGAACTATGAACATGGTTACCGTACAGTATTTTCTATCACAGTTAAAGATGGCAAAATTACTGAATCTAGCTATGACAATGTAAATGAAAAAGGCGAATCTAAAACAAAAGACGCTGATTACAATAAAAATATGAAAGCTAAATCTGGCACTGACCCAGAAACTTATATTCCTCAATTAAATAAAGAATTAGTTGAAGGACAAAATGCTAATGTAGCTGTTGTAACTGGAGCCACTCATTCATCAGAAAGCTTCAAGAACTATGCACAACAATTAATCCAAGCTGCTCAAGCTGGTAAAACTGATACAATCGAAATCGACAATGGTGCTGCTTTGAAAGATGGTACTTACACTTTAGAAGAAAAGAACTACTCTCATAACTACCGTGTTGTATTCTCAATCACTGTTAAAGATGGTAAATTAACTGAATCTAAATATGATTACGTTGATAAAGATGGTAAATCTAAACAAGATGATGAAGAATACAATAAATCAATGCAAGAAAAATCAGGTACAGCTCCTAAGACTTACATTCCTCAATTGAATGAAGAATTAGTGAAAGCTATGAGTGGAGAAGAACCTTCAGTAAATAACGTAGAAGTAGTTACTGGTGCTACTCACAGTTCTGACAGCTTCAAGATTTATGCAGCTCAATTAATCAACGCTGCTCAAAAAGGCGATACTGCTAAAATTGAAGTGGACAACATCGTCACTGAATAATTTTGTTTCATAAAATCACACGAGATGGAACGGTGTTTAATCATCGCTCCATCTTTTTTTATTTAATATAACTAGCTAGAAATATATAACTTTTGTCTTCAATGGCGTTAAATAATATGACTCTAAGGAAAAAATTTATTGGCTAAACAAACTTTCTGCGCTATGATAAAAAGGCATAGAAAATGAGTAAGGAGGATTTTATGAAAAATAGAATCATAATGCTAGTGATGGTCTTAGGGACTATCTTGCTTGCGGGCTGCCAAAAACAAGCAGCTGCACCTAAAATCAATGAGACACCTTATTCGGATAATCAATTTTTAATCGGCACATATGTCAATATCCGAATTTATGATGATGGTAAAGAAGATGTCTTACCCCTGGCCTTTAAAAAAGTAAAGAGCTTGGGAGATAAAGTGACTGTTAATCAAAAAGGCTCAGAAATTGATGAAGTCAACGCTCAAGCAGGCATTAAACCAGTGAAAGTCACGAGTGATGTCTATCGTTTGGCCAAAAAAGCGTATCAAATCAGTGAAGAATCTCATGGTGGTTTTGATATGGCGATTGGGCCGATTACGCAGTTATGGCATATCGGCTTTCCTGATGCTAGAAAACCAAGTCAGGCAGAAATTGATGCAGCACTCAAATTAGTAGACTACAAAAAAGTCAAGTTAAATGACCAAAAACAAACCATCTACTTGGAAGAAAAAGGCATGGCACTTGATTTTGGTGCGATTGCTAAAGGTTTTATTGCTGATGAAGTCGTGAAATTATTGAAAAAACATGGGGTGACTACAGCAATTGTCGATTTAGGTGGGAATGTTTATGTATTAGGGAAGAGTCCACGTGGGAAGGATACTCCTTGGACGGTGGGTATTCAAGATCCTAACCAAGCCCGTAATGTGACAGTCGGCTCCGTCTTAGCAAGTAATCAGACTTTGGTTACATCAGGTATTTATGAACGCTATCTTGAAGTTGATGGGGTGAAGTATCATCATTTATTCAACCCTAAGACTGGCTATCCGTTTGATAATGATATTGCGGGTGTAACGATTATTACGAAATATTCGATTGATGGTGATGGCTTATCTACAGCAGTCTTTTCAATGGGTGTTCAAAAAGGCTTGAAATTTGTGAATAAGCAAAAAGGAGTCGAAGCGATTTTCGTCACTAAAGATGATAAAATCTATTTAAGTAAAGGTGTGCCATCCTTTGAGCTAAATAAGGAATCCGGCTATACAATGGCAAAATAAATAGAATCGAGGAAAAAAATGTCTGTAAAAACTTTTTTGGATTTGGTCGAAATTAAAACGAAATTGGCTAGTTTAACGCCTTTTGTTATCGGTGTACTATTTACACTAAGTTACTTTAATGAATTTCATGTAGGTAATACCATTATCTTTTTTATTGGTATGCTATGTTTTGATATGGCGACCACAGCGATTAATAATTATATGGATTTCAGAAAAGCAAAATCTGAGGAATATAAATATACGGAAAATGTTGTTGGTCGTGAACATATTCCAGAAAAATTGGTTCAACAAATCATTTTTGGTTTCATTTTTATCGCTTTTTTAGTAGGAATGTATCTTTCTTATAAAACAGGTTGGTTGCTTTTAGTGATGGGCTGTTTGTGCTGCTTTATCGGTGTCTTTTATACATTTGGCCCAGTGCCACTTTCTCGTATGCCACTGGGTGAATTATTTAGTGGGGTGACCATGGGCTTAGGCATTTTTGCAATGGTGATTTATATCAATATTTATCAAAGCAAAGTTCTCTGGCTACAATTAAGTCTAAAATCAGGGCACTTTGCCTTAACTGGTAATCTTTGGACTGTGCTAGCCGTGATTTGGGCGTCCATTCCGATGATTTGTACGATTGCTAATATTATGTTAGCCAATAATTTATGTGATTTAGACCAAGATATTGAAAATCATCGCTATACTTTGCCTTATTATATTGGTCGTCAAAATGGGGTTTTCCTATTTAATATTTTAATGTATTTATGTTTTATTACGTTGACGATTGGTTTATTTTTGGGGCTATATCATTGGACGATTCTTTTGATTTGGGCTGTTTTTCCCATCATTCGTAAAAATCTAATCCAATTTTCGAAAAAGCAAATTAAGCGTGAAACCTTTAGTATTTCCATAAAAAACTTAATCGTCTTTAATGGTGCATATGCGCTTTGTTTATTGCTAGGCCTATTCTTTTAACTATGATGAAGTCTCTACAAAAGAGGCTTCTTTTTTTATCCAATAAAATGAAGAGGAAAAATATTTCAAACAGGCTATTGACAGGCCCGAAAATTTTTGTTAATTTATAAAACGTAACAGTTGCGATTTATAAAAAGAAATGAGGAATATGATGAAAAAGAAAGTTTTATTATTATGTGTTGCTTGTGCGAGCATCTTATTAACAGCTTGTCAAAAACAACCTGAATCAAATAGTAAAAAACCAACCATTATGACAACTATTTATCCTGTGTATGAGTTTACCAAGGAAATTGTAGGCGATAAGGCAAATGTAGAATTACTGATTCCAGCAGGAACGGAACCACATGATTTTGAACCATCTGCCAAAGATATTGCCAAAATACAACAAAGCCAAACAATGGTCTATGATGATCCAAATATGGAAACTTGGGTGGGAAAAGTAAAGTCTAGTTTAACGGATGATAAAGTGAATTTTATCCAGTCTACTAAGGATATGGTTTTATTACCTGGTGGTGAGGAAGAAGAGCATGATCATGATCATGGTGCAGACGGACACCATCATGAATTTGATCCGCATGTTTGGTTAGCTCCTAGCCTAGCCAAAAAGCAAGTACAAACCATTACCAAAGAATTAAGCAAACAATATCCAAAACTGCAGAAAAAGTTTGCAACCAATAGTCAAAAATATTTAGCTAAATTAACGCAATTAGATCAAGAATATCAAAAACAACTGGGTCAATTACCGCAAAAACATTTTGTGACCCAGCATAGTGCTTTTCAATATTTAGCTGTTGAATATGGATTAAAGCAAATTCCCATTGCAGGCATCAACCCAGAAGAAGAGCCTAGTGCAAGCAAATTAGCTGAACTGAAAAAACTGGTAAAACAATATGAAGTCCAAACGATCTTTTTTGAAGAAAATGCCCAGGATAAAATTGCCCGTACCTTAGCCAAAGAAGCTAATGTGAAGTTAGCGGTCTTAAATCCATTAGAAGGACTGACTAATTCACAAATTAAAAAAGGCGAAAACTATCTAACCGTGATGCGCCAAAACTTGCAAGCTTTGGTGAAAGCTGGTAGTAAGCAACCATCCACGAAACAAGAAAATACGCAGTCAAAACCAAAAACTGTTTATAATGGTTACTTTAATGATGAACAAATCAAAAATCGTAGCTTAAAAGACTGGCAAGGTACCTGGCAGTCTGTCTATCCATTAGTCGCTAAAGGTGAATTAGATCAAGTATTTCATTACAAGGCCAAATTAAATCCGAAAAAAACGGCAGAAGATTACCGTGCTTATTATGAAAAAGGATATCGTACGGATGTCAAACAAATCGAGATTCAAGGAGATACTTTCACCTTTACGTTTGATGATGGCAGTAAACAAAGCAGTGACTATCGCTATGTGGGGTATAAAGTCTTAAACTACGAGGCAGGCAATCGAGGCGTCAGATATCTCTTTGAAGCCACAGATCCACAAACCAAAGCCTTTAAATATTTACAGTTTAGTGATCATGCTATTTCACCACAAAAAGCTGGCCATTTCCACTTATATTTTGGTAACGAGTCTCAAGAAGCCTTACTAAATGAATTAGAAAACTGGCCGACTTATTACCCAAGCCAACTGTCAGCGCATGAAATTGCCCAAGAGATGGTTGCTCATTAACCATAGCCGTAGACAAAGCAAAGAGAATAGAGTAGAATGAAGGCAAAATTTTACAGGATGTGATTGTAATGCGCCCTTTCATTGGACTAATTCCTTTATATGATGAAAAGTTAGAAAGTATTTGGATGTTACCCGAGTATCAAAAATTAATTGAGCAAGCAGGCGGGATTCCAGTCGTTTTACCTTTGACTGCGGATGAAGCAACCCTCAATCAATTATATGAGCAGCTAGATGGTTTACTTTTAACTGGTGGCCATGATGTCAATCCCACACTTTATGGGGAAGAAAAACGTCCCGAATGCCAAGTGTTATGTGAAATACGCGACAAGATGGAGATTTCGCTAATAAAGTTATTTTTTAAAACAGACAAACCTATTTTCGGGATTTGCCGCGGCTTACAAATTTTAAATGTATATTTTGGCGGCTCATTGTATCAATATATTCCAACGCAATTTGCAACTGATTTGGTGCATAGTATGCCAAAACCATATGATCAAGGCATCCATCAAGTGACCCTTTATGCCGATACGCCTTTATATGAGTTGTTGCAAACAGGAGAATTAAGTGTCAATAGCCGCCATCATCAAGCGATAAAAGACTTAGCAGCTGATTTAGTCACGATGGCTCAGGCAACAGATGGCCTAATAGAAGCCGTTTATCATCCGGATTATCTTTTCGTTTGGGCTGTTCAATGGCATCCGGAGCATATGTATCAATCGGACGTAAGCAAGAGATTAGCACGTAAATTTATCCAAGCCTGTCGTGATAGAAAAAAACTATAGATACTAGATATTGCGTTGACATTTTGAATCGTTGTGCTATGATTTAATCAAATTCTAATAGTTTTTAGTAAATTTACATTTTTGGAGGGGTTTTCATGACACAACGTTTCGAAACCATTCAATTACACGGAGGACATACCGTCGATAAAGAAACAGGAAGTCGTGCCGTACCGATTTATCAAACAACTTCTTATGTATTTGAAAATGCTGAACAAGCCGCGGCCCGCTTTGCTTTAGAAGAAGGCGGAAATATTTATACGCGAATTACGAATCCAACGACTAGTATTTTAGAAGAACGGCTTGCTTTATTAGAAGGTGGTGTGGGCGCATTAGCCACAGCATCAGGCTCAAGTGCGATTAGCTATGCGATTCAAAATATTGCTAGCAGTGGCGATCATGTCGTATCAGCAAGTACCCTTTATGGTGGGACCTATAACTTATTTGCCAATACCTTACCTGAATTTGGCATTACTACTACTTTTGTCAATGCTGAAAATCTTGATGAAGTGAAAGCTGCCATTCAAGAAAATACCAAAGCTTTATTTATCGAATCACTTGGTAATCCAGATATCAATGTGTTAGATGTGGAAGCGTTAAGTCAAATTGCGCATGAAGCAGGGATTCCATTAATTGTGGATAATACTTTTGCAACACCTTATCTATTTAGACCATTTGAACATGGCGCAGATATTACCGTTTACTCCACTACTAAATATATTGGTGGTCATGGCGTTTCCTTAGGTGGGGCGATTGTTGATTCAGGAAACTTTGACTGGACGAATGGCAAATTTGCGAAATTAGTCGATCCAGATCCTAGTTACCATGGTGTTTCTTGGATGCAAGCAACTGGAAATGCCGCTTATATCACGCGTGCTAGAACGATTTTATTACGTGACTTTGGCGCAGCGATTTCACCATTTAATGCTTGGACTTTACTACTAGGTATCGAAACGTTATCACTAAGAATGGAACGTCATGTCGAAAATGCGCAACGAATCGCTGAGTTTTTAGAAAATCATCCAAAAGTTGCTTGGGTTCATTATCCAACCTTAAAGAGTAGCCCATATTATGATTTGGCACAAAAATATTTTCCTAAAGGTACGAGCTCAGTCTTTTCATTTGGACTAAAAGCCGGGAAAGAAGCCAGTCAAAAACTATGTGGTTCAACGAAAATCTTCTCCTTATTAGCAAATGTGGGCGATGCAAAATCATTAATTATCCATCCAGCTTCTACCACCCACTCCCAATTAAATGAAGAAGACTTGAAAGCAGCAGGTATCCAACCAGAAACCATTCGTATCTCTGTGGGTATCGAAAATGTAGAAGACTTAATTGAAGATTTAACGCAAGCCTTAGAACAAATTTAAGCAAATGATTATTATCCTTAAGCATTTGGCCGAAATTGGTCGAATGTTTAAGGATTTTTTTATTTGTAAAACGCATTTTGAAATTTTTTGCGAATTTAATAAGTAGAGGCCTCTATTCATTCTTTCAAGTTAAGGGAAAGGAAGTGAGAATCATGCTAATTGAAGATTTTTCTGATGAGATGATCGAATTTGGGGTTAAAGAGCAGATGCAAGATATGTATTTGTACTTACGCGAGGATAAAGGAGTGATTCAATTCAGAAAAAATCAAGAAATTGCTTCATTTAAAGAAGTCAGTCCTCAAATCGCCCAACAATTAATAACGCGTTTTAAATACTTAGGGGAAATGGATGTAGGAGAACATCGCCGCGCCCAACTAGGAGCTATCAGTTATCCATTACATGATGAGGTGCAAAGATTACGACTTTCCACCGTGGGGGATTATCGTGGCAATGAAAGTATGGTCATTCGCTTTTTGTACAATTTATCCGTCGATCATTTGCATTATTTTAGCTATGGACAGTTTGAAACGATTGTCAAACGAACCAAAGCAGCAGGGTTATATCTCTTTAGTGGTCCAACGGGTTCAGGTAAAACGACTTTAATGTATCAGCTAGCCAAACAAATCAAAGGGCAAGTGATTACGATTGAAGACCCGGTGGAAATTGAAGAACCGAGTTTTTTGCAGTTACAGACCAACGATAAAATTAATCAAACCTATGATCAATTAATTAAATTATCTTTGCGCCATCGTCCGGATATTTTAATCATTGGCGAGATTCGTGATGAACGTACCGCCAAAGCAGCGATTCGAGCCGCCTTAACTGGACACAAAGTATTTGCGACTGTTCATGCTAAAGGCGTCCGTGAAACGAAAAGTCGGCTCATTGATTTAATTGGTGAAACAAGTGAGTTAGATAATTGTTTGATGGGGGTTATTTATCAGCGGATGTTAAATGATCCTAATGGCCAAGCAGAAGTGGTTTTTGGTTATGAATTTTACAGTGAACCGGCTATTTATTTACCTTTTAGTGACAGTCTTAAGCAGTATCAGAGGTATTATGATGAAGGTCAAAAAAGATAAAAAAGCCCAAAAGCAACTCGTTTACTTGCTTTCCATTTATTTAAATAGCGGATTTTCGATGCAAAGTAGTTTTCAATTAATTCAACGAGGAAAACAATTATCGCCGCAGTATTTAGCCCAAATCGAAAAAATGCTTTGTACAGGCACTGAATTAGAAGAAATCTTTCGCACGCTTCACTTCAGTCCACAGATTATCGCCCAGATTCAATTGGCGCAAATTCATGGTAATTTACCGCTCACTTTAGCTAGTATTTATCAGCAATTAAAACTACGCCAAGAACGTCTTCAAAAAATGCAGCAAATCTTATTTTATCCTGTATTATTATTGGTATTTTTGTTAGGAATGTTATTGCTGATGCGTTTTATCTTATTACCTCAGTTTATTGAGACGGGCATGGTCAGCAAAAAACAGGGGATGATTTTCCTGTTATGGTATGCACCGAATATTTTAGTAGGTGTGTGTGGGATAAGTGTTTTGGGTTACATCTTGCAAAAAAGTTTATAGCGTCGCTTGCCTGTATTACAAAAAGTCCAATATTATTGCCGGATTCCGGGTATCAAGGCGTTGATTCAGCTATATTATACGAGTTTTTTTGCTTCTGAGTGGGGACTATTATTGCAACAAGGCTTAGAACTTAGGCAAATCATCTTATGTATGCAACAGTTGGAACAGCACTCCTTTATGCATGAATTATCACGCGATGTCGCTAAGAAGCTTTCAGTTGGACTCACTTTACAACAAGCCTTAGCCGATGAAGTGTTTTTTACACCAGAGTTTACCCAAATTTTGTTTCAAGGGGAGATGACCGGTGATTTAGGCAAAGAATTAACGATTTATAGTCGCTTGAGTTTAGAAACCTTCCAACAAAAATTACAGCAAGGGATGCAGTGGATTCAACCAGTTGTCTTCTTTTTTGTTGCAATTTTAGTGTTGGGAATGTATTTATCAATTATAATGCCGGTTTACAGTCAAATCGGCCAATTTAGTTAATGGAGGAAAAGAGAATGAAAAGAAAAAAATTCAAAGCTTTTACTTTAATTGAGATGATTATTGTCCTTTTTATTATTGGCATGTTAATGATGATTTTTGTGCCGAATTTAACTAAAAAAGGCAATGATGCGCAGAAAAAATCAGATATTGCCATTGCTAATGTTGTTAAACAGGAAATTGAATTATATAAGGCAGAAAATGGCGAAGAACCAAATGAGGGTAAAATTGTCGAATTAGTCGGTGAAAAACGTGCTGAAATCTATAAAAATCATAAAGATGAAGTGAAAGATGAATATACGCCAACCCCAGCAAACTAAGCGCAAAATAATGTCTTTTACTTTGATAGAGTGTCTATTGGTATTGTGGCTTTTGACTTCATTAGCAGGTTTAAGTGTGCATGGTTACCAAAAGATGCAACAACAACTTGAGCGCGCGCGTTTTTTTCGTCAATTTGAATCTAGCTTTTACCTAACCATTGCCCGGGCCATTACGACAGATGCACCTTCAGAAATGATTATCAATGCGAGTGGGATTCGCATGGAGCATCCAAAGTTTTCCGCTATTGTGTTTCACTATCCAGAGGGCATTCACTGTATTTCCTCTGCTCGCTATCTACGTTTTAGTAGTAAGACCGGTAATTATGCCCCAGCTAGCAAAGTCGTATTTGCCGATGAGCATGCGCGGTGCAAGGTGATTTATTCATTTTATTTTGGAAGTGGTCGCTATGAAAAGAAAATTATCCCGCTTTAATCAGCCAGCTTATATCTTTATGGAAAGTTTATTTAGTCTCTTTTTATTTGCAAGTTGTGCTTTATTGCTTTGGAGCAGTGCGGTCTCTTATATTCAAGAATTAAAAAGAGAAGAACAATATCTAGAAAATATGCGCGCAGCTTATGAGCAGTTGTATGTGCAAGTCTATCATCAACAGTATCAAAAAGCGGATTTTCAGTATGAGGATCAAGGGAAAACCCAGGTGATAACTATTGAATAAACAACGAGCCTTTACCCTTTTTGAATGTTTGTGGGCGCTATTTTTGATTGGCCTGACGCTTTTAGGGATGAATCAGTTACTTTTTGGGATGCGAAAAATTGATAACTACTTACACTTTCAGCAAACCCAAGACTTTCAACTTTCCATGATTCAGCTAGAACATCAATTAAAAGATTTTCAATGGGTCAAAATCGAGCCGGAAAAAGTCGTCCTTGAAAATAAAGTAGCGGAAAATGGCTATTATCCCAAGGCAATCTTAAAGCTAAGTGCGACCAATAACTTTATGCTTTCGATTAATAGTGGCAATCAACCCATCTTAAAACAAGTAAAATCCATTCACTTTCAAGAAAACAATCAGTTTATTCAAATCGATGTTTACTTTAAGGAAGGGAACGAGAAGCATGCGACACTTTTACTACCGCCTAAAACCACCTAGGGCCGGCATCTTGATGATTGTCCTGAGTTTCATTTTTTTGTTGAGTGTGATTTTAATGATGCTGACAAGTAGCTTTCATCATCAGCAGTTGGCCAATCGCGAGGTCAAGCACTATTTCCAACGCCAAATGATGAAACAATTATTGTTAGCTGATTATCAAAAAAATCCAACAAAATATGACAAAGAAGGCGTGGTTAACTACAATATTGGACAAATTCACTATCAAAAAACAACTGATGAAATGATACTTTGGATTTATTTAAAGTCCGATTCTATGAAAATAAGAGATTCACTGAATGTTTCGGTATCTTCTTCAGATGAAACAACGACGATAACCAGTGACAAAACAAATCCTTGATAGAGTAGCTTAGTTATATAATTTACAAATTAATACAGATGACAAAACAAAGATGCTTGGAAATGAAAAGAATGTTTCCAAGCATTTTTGTTGATTTTTCAACATTTTCAGAAATTATTTCAACAAATGATATCAAAGAAAGCGATTGAAAAATATCACAAATTGAGATAAAATTAAACAGACGGTAAAGTTGTTATAAATTATATAATGGAGTTGAAAAAATGTTTCCAGAAAAAATTGAAGAACGTTTTTACACGCATTTGCAAGCTATTCAAATCTTGCAGCAAGCGTTAGAATGTTCATTTTTAGATGCTTATATTGAGCATGTTGAAAATATCAATGATCAATATACCATTCGTGTTATTGAAGGAGTCCCTAATCAAGAAAGCATTGATCAACTCACTCCTTTATACGAACAATTAAAAGCGGATGAATTTACCGCCGAAGAAAAACGTAAAATCAGTCAATTGTTGCTGTTAAAAGGGGCACAGACGGAAAAACTACAAGCAAATCATCAATTGACCCCCGATGGCATTGGCTTTTTATTTGTTTATTTGATTGAGCAACTCTATATGGATCAAAAAGCAAATTTACGCATGTTGGATTTAACGACAGGGATGGGCAATCTTTTGTTCACCATTGTCAATAATCTAGCCTTAGCCAAATATCATACAACCGCGATTGGTGTGGATAATGATGAGACACTTTTAGCAGTAGCAGCCGCCAATAGTCAATGGTTCGAAAGTGAGGTTACTTTATTCCATCAAGATGGCTTACAGGACTTACTAATTGAACCAGTGGATGTGGCCGTTGGTGATTTACCAGTCGGCTATTACCCAATTGATGAAAAGACCAAAGATTTTATCGTTCACGCGGAAAATGAACATACCTATGCCCACCACTTGCTCATTGAACAAGCGATGAAGTATGTCAAAGAAGCTGGCTTTGGTATTTTCCTAATGCCAAGTCAATTTTTAGAAAGTCCACAAAGCGACCAATTCAAAAAGTTGCTTCAAGAAAAAGTTTATTTACAAGGAATCATTCAATTACCGGATGATTTATTCCGTAACGAACATTCGAAAAAGAGCATCATCTTGCTTCAAAACCGTGGACAAGGAGCAAAGCAAGTAAGTGAAGTCTTATTAGCTCGCTTACAAACCTTAAAACAACCGGAAAAAATTGCTGAATTCTTCAAAGAGTTCGCACAATGGAAAGAAACTTATTTAAATTAGGTAATTTACAAAAGATTAGAGGTCGATATTATGTCAAAAACTATTTCAATTAACGCGGGAAGTTCAAGTTTAAAATGGCAACTATATTTAATGCCTGAAGAAAAAGTTGTTGCAAAAGGTTTGGTGGAACGTATTGGTTTACCTAATTCAATCTTTACTATTAAATATGGTGAAGATGAAAAATTTGAATTAGTGCAAGACATTGAAAATCATGAAATTGCTGTCCAAATGTTAATGGATCAATTAATTGAACTAGGCATTTTAGCAAGCTATGACGAAATCACAGGGGTTGGTCACCGTATCGTGCATGGTGGTGAATACTACAGCGAATCAGTAGTCATTGATGATGAAGTTGTAGAAAAAATTGAAGAATGTGCTGCCTTCGCGCCATTACATAATCCAGCTCACGTCATGGGAATTCGTGCCTTCCGTAAATTGTTACCAGGCGTGATTAATGTAGCGGTATTTGACACTGCTTTCCATGCCAATATGCCTGAATTCGCTTATCTATACAGCTTACCAATGGAATACTATGATAAATATAAAGTCCGTAAATATGGTGCACATGGTACAAGTCATCGCTATGTTGCGCACCGTGCGGCTGAAGTACTAGGCAATCCAATTGAAGAATTAAAACTAATCACTTGTCATTTAGGAAATGGTGCTTCAATTACAGCGGTTGATGGTGGCCGTTCAGTGGATACTTCTATGGGATTCACACCATTAGCTGGGGTAACAATGGGGACACGTTCTGGTGATATTGACCCTGCTGTATTACCTTATTTAATGAAAAAATTAGACATTGATATTGACGAAATGTTGACAATCTTAAATAAAAAATCTGGTTTACTTGGTTTGAGCGGTATTTCTAGTGATATGCGTGATATCGAAGCAAATCTAGGCAAACCTCAAATCGACTTAACTTACCAAGTGTTTGTGGATCGTGTCCGTAAATATATTGCTTCATACGTTGCAGTAATGAACGGCGTAGATGCCATTATCTTCACTGCTGGTATTGGGGAAAATGATGCTCATGTTCGTAGCGAAATTATGAAAGGTATGAGCTGGTTTGGTTGCGAAATCGACCCAGAACAAAACAAAAAACGTGGCGAAGAACTAGTCATTTCAACACCTGATTCTAAAGTGAAAGTATTAGTGATTCCAACAGATGAAGAATTAATGATTGCTCGTGACGTTGAACGCTTAAAAGCTGAAACAAAATAATGAGAGAATAAACGGCTCTTTGTCAAGTAGTGTTGTTGGCAATTAAGTCAATTGGAGAGAAAGTTATTTTATGAATGCTTTCTCTCTTTTTTTATTTTCTTTCTTCAATCGATGCTTATGTACTAACAGGTGGCTGAAGTGTGCAAGGGTGGGCTTGTCCACTTGCGTAGCCCTTGCATAGCTGTTAAAGCCATCTGTTACAATGTGTGGGCGATTGAGGAAAGGTTTTAAGCAGTTTTTCTTCTACATTTTCGTTTCTTTGGTTTTTTCGTTTGCCAATTTTCTTCGTATAAAAAGATTCTTCTTCGCATATTTTCAAAGTTTCTAAATCCAAAAGCAATTCGTTGAAAGACTTTGATTAAATTATTTTT
>SAMEA3387512__coassemble_851_pt1 | contig 58296 bp, 58 predicted proteins | sample SAMEA3387512__metabat2_high_PE_013 | metagenome-assembled genome bin SAMEA3387512 (sample SAMEA3387512) | Felis catus | biome: Faeces | place: United Kingdom | collected 2012 | reverse complement strand
TGTTGAAATATCAATACTTTTAAGTGAGATTTAGATAAAACTTTTTGAATTAACAGGTAAGAAATGGAGGCGATTTTATGTGGTTAGATGTATTAAAAATTGTCGTTGTTGTCTTCGTTTTAGGTGCGCTTGGTTTTAAGGGTCAGTTCTTGACTCGTTGGCTAAGTGACTTAACAGAAAAAAAGTAAATAATCGTATAAAGAGCGACTCTAAGTGGAGTGGCTCTTTTTTTAGAATTCGCTACCAAAGCTGATTTACTTTTTTTTTTTTCATGACGTGCTACAATTAATTATATAAATATTCTGACAATTCTAGAGGTGATTAGTATGCGTCAATTTCTAAGATTCCTAGTATCGATTGGTTTACTTTTTATACTTGCAGGCTGCCAAAGTACTGCTAATAAATCTGCTGAAACTCATGAAACCACCCAAAAGACAAGTTTAAGTAGCACTACCCCAAGCAATACTACCACATCTAATACTCAGAAAACTGCCACGCAAACACTCAGCAAAACGTATCAAAGCCTAAGTGACATTCCTAAAACCTTAACAGAGAAAAAGCAAACGTGGCATTTATTATCCGTTTATTTCAAAAAAGAGAATCAGCTAGAAGCCACCTTTATTCCTGAAACTGATTATACGCAAGCAAAAGACGAATGGACCGAAAAATACACGGACCTCAAAGCTATTCCTAAAACGATTACACAAGCAAACCACACCTATCATCTTATCAGAGTACAATTGATTGGCGAAGTATTCGAAGTAACCTTTACCAGCGAAAAATAAAATATATGCAAACAGGCCAGAAACGACATGAATTCTGACCTGTTTTTTTTCATTTATTTTCAAAAGTCCATGTAACACCCTCATCTTGAGAATAAAAGCTTAAGTGTTCTGTCTCGCCGGCACTTGTAGACACATGAATGACCAGTTTTCCCTCTTGATAAAATGGCATAGAAAGATATTGAAAATCCTCCAATTTCAATCCATAGGTCTTTACTTTTTCTGGCATTTCTTTTACTTGATTAAAGGGAAGAAGCACCTCTGTAAAAGTTTTTCCACCATCTTTGGTCATAAATATTTGAGAATGTGTCTGTGAAGCACCTGTCACACCGATAAAACCAAAGTCACTTGTGAAAAATTCGATTCCTTCTGCCACACCAGCTACTCCAGCAAACGGATTTTCATGTATCATCTGCCAGTGCGTTCCGCCATCTTCCGTTTTTTCTAGCACATAGTATCTAGATCCGGCTGCTGCATCTGCCACTTTCAAGCGATACCCAATAGATTTCTGTTCAGAAACAAAATAATAAACACTACCATCCTGTGAATCTGTAGTCCATGTTTTGCTTTGCTGTGATTGGTTGATTATTTGCTTTTCTTGAGATTGCTCGATTGTATCTGGAGTGATATATTTTGGATTCATAATTAAGCGTAATGGCAAAATATCTTCGCGCTGTGGAATAAATAAGGAAACGGCAAAACCTTCGACAGCTCCTCCATTGTTGAGTTTAGCCAGTTCTTCTCTGCCTTTTTCGTCTATGGATTCCAAACCTTGTGCTGTTGTAAATTGGCGTTTCCCAGTGTAAAGAAGGCCATATACATCGGCATCATTTGTAACTGTCAATGGAGAAATTTTTGCCCGAATATCCACCTGATTGAACATTTGAAGTAAGGGCGTAAATGAGGCAGCTTCATCAAAAGTAGTGTTTGCCTTGCCATTCATCTGAATAATGAGCTTTTTAGATTGTGCTTCATCGTAGGAAAGCAAAAAAGTCTGAACCTTTCCCGAAGTATCGCGTCCGTATAAAAAACCATCCACCTTTGTTATGGTGCCATTCTTTTTAAACTGCACAGAAAATTCATCCAGCACATACAACGTGTCTGGTACGTTCATTTTTTTCCTGATATCCTTTAACAAACCATATACACCATCCTGATAAAGATTACGATGGACGAATTCGACTTGCTTCTCATTTAAGAGTTGCATAATTTTCCAGGAGAGTTGCCCATGATAAGGAATCCCTGTATAAGTAATCAAACCACCAAAAAGCAGCGTAATTGCTAGAAAAGTAATCAGGCGAATCCGACTAAAAGAAGGCCAGTTTCCAAGACCTCTTAGAATCAACTTTACAAGCAAAAATACAATGAGTATCCCCAAGCAAATTAGTAAAAGAGGCAGTCTACTTCTAAGCCCTCCTTTAAAACAAATCTGGTATACTTGATAAAGAACGAACGCATACAGCAGCAAAATCAGCCAGTCAACACTTTTTTTCATAAATAAAGACTCCTTGAATTTGATGTATTATTCTTAGCCTATAGCATTCAAAGATACTAAAACTATTTCCTATAGTTTAAATCCGTGGTTATTGAGATAAATTGTTAGGTGATTGGCCAATTCATAATCTTCCAATATTTTCATTACCTCAAGCGCTTGTTCACAATACTTTTTTCCTAACACTTTGCCTGATTTTAAAAGACAATATCCTTCAAAAAAGTGTAAATAATTCTTTTCATAGTAAAAATTCGTATTCGTTAGTTGTTTCTTCGCTAACTCAATCAATTTTTGAGCTTTTAATATTTCCTCTGATTCAATCATACGTGTAATCACATTTGCAATCACTTGGGCTAAGACATGTTTATTGTTACTAATCTTGTCCATTAAATAAGTTTTTTTAATCGCTGTTTTCACTAAAAATTCACTTGTAGTTAACGGTAAAAAGAAGATACTATTTCCAAACAACTCAATCTCATATAGATGCCAGTCCTCTACTTTCATCAAATAATCTTTAATCACTTTGATTCCTTCTTGGTCATAAGGAAGTTGACTTAAATTATGAATATACTGTTTGAGGATGATTTGATTGTGTACATGACGAACATTGCTATTTTGCTGATAATACTGCTTTTCATCCGTCAATAGTTGACGAAGTAAAATAATATTATCATTATTGACTGCATAACTATATTTTTCTAAAAAAGCATCTTGTTTTTCCTGTTCACTGACCAAATTAGCCACTTCAAATTCTGAAAATCGCACATTTAAGCGATCCATCAATTGAAAAAAATGCGCCACAGAAATATCACTTCCCCCACGCTCATACTTCGACAAAAACGGCACGGAAACAATGTCTTTCGCTAATTCATTTAAGGTCAGTCCTTTTGATAATCGAAGTTCTCGAATCATCGGTCCAAACTTTTCCATCGCTACCTCCTTTTAACCTATAGGAAACATTTTACCTATCTCATTTACCTTTATGATATTTTTTATCCATCATATCTTTTACTAAAGGAGTCGTCAACTACATGAAGCAATTACTACAAACTTTTTGGAAAGAAAATACTTTGGTTTTGGTGATTATGATTGGTGCGAGTGCTTGTACCACTATCGCCAGTTTTAGTTATTCGTGGATTTTAAATGGCATTATTGCGCAAAGTTCCCTTCATTTTTATCGTGGATGTTTGATTTTAATTCTAAGCTACCTTACTTTTTTGTTTATAAAATACGTTCAAATTAACTACTCTAGCCAATTAGTTGCTAAAATGGTTCTATTTTTGAGAGAACGTATCATCTTACAGATAGTGCACCAAACACCGAAGCAATTTAAGCAAACGGCAATTGGCAGTCATGTTTCTAAACTGAGTAATGATATTTTACAACTTGAGCAGCAAGGAATCATGAACGTCTATGAGCTGCTTGCTAACCTTATTAGCCTGTTCTTTGCCTTAAGTTCGCTGTTACTGATTCACTGGTTACTATTTATCGTTGTAAGTGTGCAACTTGTGATTTTATTGCAATTACCAAAACTACTAGATAACAAACTCAAATACCTTGCCTTAGCCTATGCCAACCAAAATGAGCAAGCCAACCAACTGGCCACTGAAGCCTTAGCAGGATTTTCAACGTTTTATCTATTTCAAAGTCTAGGTTTTTTGCGTCAACGTTTAGTTCGTGCTTATGACCTCGTTCGCCATGCCAAAAATAATCAAATGTTTCTCATGGCCAAAGTGATTGTTCTTGGTGGGTTTGGCAACATTTGTGGACAGATTACCGCCATCGCCTTAGCTGGATATTTTGCACTTCAGCAAGAAATTAGTATCGGTGCGGTGACAACTGTATTGAGTTTAGCCACCATTGTCTTTAATACTGCAGGCAATATGAGCCAATATCTTGCAGCCATCCGCAGTGTAGAACCAATCTTTGAAAAGGATCATTATTTTGACACTTATTCCTCTCAAGAATTACCAACAAATCAGGAAATAGATGAATATGAAATCCGTTTTAAAGACGTCTCATTTCAATATCCAGATAGCCCACAAGCATTATTTTCCAACTTAAACTATACCTTTGAATTCGGGAAAAAATATGCCATCATTGGAGCTAGCGGAAAAGGCAAATCGACACTTTTTCAACTGATTATCGGCCTACTAACACCGACCACGGGTGAAATATTTCTTGGTAGCAAGGATTATCAAAGCTTAGAGGAGCAGACTTTGCGTACACAAATACTGTATATCGAACAAAATCCCTATGTCTTTAGCGGGACACTTAAAGATAATCTCTGTTTAGGTGAGTCGTTCACCGAAAATCAATTACAACAAGCACTCATTCATGCTGGATTAGCTGAGTTTCGTCACAAATTAGACTATGAATTAACTGAACATGGTGACAATCTCTCTGGTGGACAAAAGCAACGACTGGCACTTGCTCGGGGACTCTTACGCAAAAAGAAAATCATTCTGCTAGATGAAAGTACAGCCAACATCGATACAAAAACAGCAAGAGAAATTGAGCAATTTATTTTTAGTCTCAAAGATTGTACGGTCTTAATGATTACACACCATCTTGAGACTTCCTTAAAAGAACGATGCGACCAAATCATTGAACTATAAAATAAGCCCTTATCTCTGACTTTACTTCAAAGATAAGGGCTTAATGTTTGCTATCTTTTCTTCCATGCACGAAACAACAATACAAGCACTACGGCACATAAAGCGCCAGCACCATCTAGCATCACATCTTGGAATAACGGTGTCCGGCCACCGGTTAACATTTGGTGAAACTCATCGCTGGCCGCATAACCCAAGGCTGCAAAGACGCTGATAGGTGCGGTTAGCCAGATAAGGTTCAATTTAGCCGAAAGCCCTAGAAACAGACTACCGCCTAAAATAAAGTAAGTGGTAAAGTGCGCAGCTTTGCGAATAAAAAATTCCACAAAATGAAAATAACCTGAATGTGCGATACTGACGGTCGAGCCTGCGTAATCAAACGAGATTTTACTCAACCAATCACGCAAAGGTTCATCTTTCAAAAGTTTGGTTAATAATGTGATTTGAGATTGCTGCTCATAGGTCTGTGATGAACTATAAAATAAGATAGCCATCATAATTAACGTAATTACAAGATAAAAGTTCCCATTTTTTCTAGATTGTTTAAACATCTTCGCCCTCTACTTCTGTCATTTTTTATGAAGAGGTACTATGCCACTTCTTTTCTTTTTCTAGCTTAACACGAATGACAACTTTTGAATAGTCGATATCTTTTGAAGTAGAGCGGGCTGAGTAGCTGACCAACCCTTCTCACAACCTTTATTTACGGTGTTCAGCGACTAACCACTTCGGCGTATAAGCCAGTCCGTCTGGGAAAGTCTTTACTGTTGGGACTTTCCCGACGTTCTGGACAACCTTATCCGCTCGTGGCTGAGCAAGTCGCTTCACAACCTTTATTTGACGGTGTTCGAAGGGTAGCTACCTCGCATCTAAGCCGGCCTGCCTAGGAAAATCTTTAAAACTAGCAAATTTTCCTGTCATTCCGGAAAAACTTAGCTGCTTGTAGCTAACCGACCGTTCTCACAACCTTTATTCATATTTTGCGCGTGGGCCGCCGATGTATTTTGGTCGGCTATAAAGGGCAGTTACATGTGCACCGCCAAGTTCGCGGATGCTTGGGCGAATCGGTACTTGGACGTGCTTAATATGCATGCCAATTGAGGTATCACCTAAATCGATTCCTGCTTTGGCCACAAGATGCTCCACTTCGACGGGTTCGGTAAAATAGCGAAAAGCAGCCACACTACAAGCACCACCTGCATGTAGCTGAGGGACAACGGCAACTTCTTCTAGATTGTAACGTTCTTGCGCGGCTCTTTCCACAACCAAGGCACGGTTTAAATGCTCACACCCTTGGACTGCCAGAAAAATTTGCCGCTCTGACAAAATCGCAAGCAAAGTTTCAACGACCCATTCTCCAATCTCTTGACTCGAATTTTTGCCAATCACGCCACCAGCAATTTCACTAGTGGAACAACCCAAGACAAAAATATCCCCGGCTTTTAGCTGTGCTTTAGCCAAAACCTCATGCGTAATCGTCGTTAACTCATGAATTAATTGTTCTTTTTCAATCATTTACTTTACCCCCAGATGTAGCATTTTCTTACTGCGCGAAATAGCCCCATAGCTCAAATAGGTCACACCCATTCCAAATACTGTCTGAACGATATTTCCTGGAATCGAGGCAATCCCTGCTGGCCATGTATAAAGCAGACTGGTCGCAAAAAAATAACCAACAATCATCCACACACTAGCTAAAAGTAAGCTCCAAACTTTGGCAAAGGGTAGACCACTATGAAAGAGTTGACCGGCAATATATCCTTGAAGGCCATGAATTACAAAGGAAAAAATCATCCACTGTGGATATCCTGATAATAAGTCAATGAGCCCACCACTTAAACTACCCACAATCAACCCACCTGTGCCACCAAATAAACAAGCACTCAAATAAATACCCACTTCACACAATGTCACAATTCCTTTTGTCGCAGGTATTGGAATAATCACCATCATTGATAAGGCGACGGTCAGAGCTGTCATTATCGCCAATTGTGCTAATCTTTTTACTTTCATTTTCTTCACCTAATTTCCTTTTATTTGCGGCCAAACATTGCCACTTTCCTCTGTGACAAAAACTCCTGATTGAATGGCCCGATACACATATTTTTTAGCTTCCTGACTGGCTCCAAGAAGTGAATGATTTTGTGCCAATGCCCCACACAACGCACTGGATAAACAGCAACCCGCACCATTGATTGTCGCCTGCTTGATTTTGGGTGCCTGTAAAACATGAACGGTCGCATCCAAAGCCAAAAAGTCCACCGCTTGATTGCCTGACAAACGCGCACCAACTTTCAAGTAAACCGCACACTGAAATCGTGCTTGCAAACTTTGGGCCAAATTCTGAACGCTAGCCAGGTCATCGGGAATCTTTTCTTCCAATAATAAACAAGCTTCTGGCAAATTCGGCGTAAGGATAGTCGCAATTGCCAATAAGGGTTGTAAAGCAGCAAGATAGTCTTGATTCGCTTGCTGAAGGGTTTCCTTAAAAGCCAACACCGGATCAATGACAATCGGAATTTTACCAACAAAGGGCTGACAAAATTGTTCAACTGCTTTTATTTGTTCAGGATTTGCTAGCAGTCCAATCTTAATGCCCGCCAATCGATTTTGAAAATTTTGCGCAATCGTAGCCAGTTGCATCTCAAAGGTCGCAATATCCATTTCGTGAAAAACAAATTCTCCTTGCTCTATACCTGCCACTAGACTAATCACGCTCAACGAAAAGAAACCATAATGCTCCATCGTTTTCATATCTGTACCAATACCGCCACCGCCGAGCACATCTAGCCCGCCAATGGTTAATAAACATCGCTTCATCCACACACCTCACTTCTTTTCTTTTATTATACCGATTTTGGCTGATTCCCCTACAACCAATTGGACGAAAAATTACCCAACCAATTTATGATTTTCCTTTTCCTAGCTTTTTCAAGAAAATAACATTATAATGAGAATGATTTCATAATTGAAAGGATGACTGAAATGAAGTATGCAATCAACTGGGATTTAGAATCAATTTTTGCTGGTGGAAGTAGTTCTGAAAGCTTGCAACAAGAATTACAACAAATCAGCACCAAAATGAAAGAATTCCACCAATTAGTCGATGCTTTTACACCAAATGCTGAAAATCAAGTGGAAGCATTGACTGAAATTTTAGCAGTTCACGAAGAAATTCAAAAAAGCTTTACTGAATGTGGCTCATTTATCGAAGCTTTGAACTCTGCAAATATCCACGACCAACAAGCCAAATTATTAACTGGTCAACTTTACAGCAATCTTCCTGCTTTTCAACTAGCCACAACAATTTTAAATAAGAAATTTGCTAGCTACAGCGAAGAAGATTGGCAAAACTTAATGACACACTTTAGTCAAATTGCTTTTCGTCTATCTGAAATGCGCAGAGATGGCCAAGAATTATTAGATGAACAATCTGAAAATATTATCAATACCTTGGCGCTAGATGGTCAAAGTGCTTGGAGTCAACACTATGACACCATCGTTGCAAGTATCCAAATTCCATTTAACGGCGAAATGCTTTCAGCTGGTCAAGCCTTCAACACCATGATGTCTAGCCAAGATAAAGCAGTCCGCCAAGAATTATTCGAAAAATGGGAAAAAGCTTGGAGCGAAAAAGCAGATATTTTTGCTGACACGTTAAATCACTTGGATGGTTTCCGTTTAAATAACTACAAATTGCACGGCGTTGATGATTTCTTGAAACAACCTTTGGAATACAACCGTTTGGATAAAGAAACGCTAGACATGATGTGGGGAACCATTCAAAAAAACAAACAACCAATTATCGACTTCTTGACACGTAAAGCGCAATTGTTCGGTAAGGATAAAATGGATTGGCAAGACCAAGATGCACCGATTGTTTTAGGTGATTTTGAAGAACGTCGCTATACTTTTGATCAAGCCGCAGATTTCATCGTGGAAAACTTTAAGAAATTCTCACCTAAAATGTCTGAATTTGCGCAAATGGCCTTTGATAAAGCTTGGATTGAAGCAGAAGATCGTCCGGGTAAACGTCCTGGTGGCTATTGTACAAGTCTACCTAAGTCACAAGAATCTCGTATCTTTATGACTTACGGCGAATCAGTCAATGAAGTTTCCACATTGGCTCATGAGTTAGGACACGCTTTCCATAGTCATGTCATGTGGGATTTACCTACTTTAAACCAAGACTATGCGATGAACGTTGCTGAAACGGCCAGTACTTTTGCCGAATTAATCGTGGCAGATGCAACCTTAAAAGAAGCCAAAACAGATGAAGAAAAAATCAATTTGCTAGATGTGAAATTACAAAATGCAATTGCGATGTTTATGAACATTCACGCACGCTTTATCTTTGAAAGCAACTTCTATGCAGCACGTCAAAAAGGCTTAGTAGCAACGGATGAAATTACACGTTTAATGGTCGAAGCACAAAAAGAAGCTTATATCGATGGTTTAGGCAGCTATCACCCACATTTCTGGGCAGCTAAACTACACTTCTTTATTGATGAAGTACCATTTTATAACTTCCCATACACATTTGGTTACTTATTCAGCCTAGGCATTTATGCCAAAGCTAGCCAACATGCAGATGGTTTTGAAGATCAATATATTGCACTACTTCGTGACACAGCAAGTATGACAACTGAAGAATTAGCGAAAAAACACCTTGATACCGACTTGCACCAAGCAACTTTCTGGCAAGCAGGTATCGATATGGTTCTAAAAGATATCGCAACCTTCATGGAATTAACAGAAAAATATATCTAATTTGTTACAGATTAACTGCGCACCCTATATCTAATTGCTATGGTATAGGGTGTGTTTTGGTATGGAGGATTTTGATGGAATATATTACCCCAATACTAACTACCCAACGATTAATCTTACGCCCACTCAGTGTTGAGGACGCCCATGAAATGTTTCATCATTGGGCTAGTGATGCTAAAGTAACAAAATACCTCACTTGGGCGGCTTATCAATACGAGCATGAAGTAAAAGAACGACTCCGATTTCGAGAAAAACGCTACCAAAACAAAGAAATACTGGACTGGGGATTGGTGATCAAAGAAACAAATACATTAATTGGCACAATCACCGTGGTTGAATATGATGAAAATATCGGCACAATGGAGATTGGTTATGCCATTGGTCGCCCTTGGTGGCATCAAGGATATACATCAGAAGCATTCAGCCGAGTGATTACCTACTTATTTGAACACTACCCTTGGTTAAACCGTATTGAAGCAAGTCATGACGTGAACAATCCAAATTCCGGTAAAGTAATGCAAAAATGTGGACTACAATTTGAAGGAATTCTGCGACAAAAAGGAAAAAATAACTGCGGAATTGTTGATATTGCGATGTATGCTATCTTACGCAAAGATTATCTTTCACAAAATACTCCATAGCATTGAACAAATACCCGTTGTAAAAATTCGTCCTCCCATCTATATGTTTCTCAACGGAAGATAAACTTCTGAATTTCTTCCTGTCTGATTACACAGTTTCAGACCTCATAATGAAAACGCATGACTCATTCACTTCGAGTCATGCGTTTTTTTGCAGCAAAAAAGCCCACTATGAAAGCGGGCTTTTCTCTTATCCCCGATTTTTTTGTTCCAGATAAGCGCGATGTTTCAAACCAAAATAATGTAATTGATCTAAAATTGGCGCTAATTCTTTCCCATGTTCGGTCAAACAATACTCTACTTTCGGCGGAACAGTTGGGTAAACGACACGCTTAATTAAATCTTCTGCCTCTAATTCGCGCAAATTTTTCGTCAACATTTTCTGCGTAATACCAGGAATCGCTCGTTGTAAGACTGAAAAACGTACGGTCGGATTTTTAAATATTTGCATCAATATTTTCAATTTCCACTTCCCACTGAGCACTTCCAAACCATCTTCCACACGACAAGTCATCACATTAAGCGTCTTAGGATTTGCGATTGTTTCTTCGGTCATAGGCCATTCCTTCCAATAGTATCTTTTTGGTAACTAAGGCGAGATAAAGTGCCTACTTCTCAATTACCTTTTTATGTTCTATAGTGATTATACGAAAAAGAAAAGAAAAGAGGAAATAAAATGATTGAATTAGGAATTTCTACTTTTGGTGAAACAACCCCTATTGAACATACCGGAGAAGTATTATCCCACGATCAACGCATTCGCAATATGATTAAAGAAATCGAGCTTGCCGATCAAGTCGGATTAGACATTTATGCCGTTGGTGAACATCACCGCAAAGATTTTGCCGTCTCTGCTCCTGAAATTATTCTAGCTGCAGGTGCCGTGAATACGAAACATATCAAGCTATCGAGCGCCACCACAAACATTTCGTCCAACGATCCCGTGCGCGTATTTCAAAATTTTGCAACAGTGGACGCTTTATCCAATGGTCGTGCAGAAATCATGCTTGGTCGCGGCTCATTTATCGAATCTTTCCCATTATTTGGTTATAACTTAGAAAACTATGAAGAATTATTTAATGAAAAATTAGCCATGATGCTAGAATTGAACAAAGGTGAAATACTGACATGGAAAGGAGATTTCACGCAAACAGTTGATCATCGGGGAGTCTACCCGCGTCCTGTCAATGGAAAGTTGCCAATCTGGGTAGCGACAGGCGGTTCACCAGATTCAACCTTACGTATCGCAAGTCTAGGCTTACCGATTGTTTATGCGATTATTGGCGGCAATCCAATGCATTTTAAACCATTGATTGATTACTATCATCGCGTAGGGAAAGCTTACCATCATCCCGCTGAAAACTTAAAAGTCGCCGCACATTCTTGGGGATTTGTGAAGGAAAATCACGAGGAGGCCATCGAGCAATATTTCCATCCTACAAAAACTTTAACCGATCAATTGGCTATGGAACGTCCACATTGGCAAGAAATGACGAAAGAACAATATCTACAAGCTGTTTCCGATGAAGGGGCGATGTTTGTCGGTAATGTTGAACATGTCGCGAACAAAATCATTCGTATCATGGAAACCCTTGGCCTAGAGCGCTTTATGCTGCATCTGCCGGTTGGTTCGATTCCTCATGAAGATACTATGCACGCGATTAAATTATATGGTGAGGAAGTCGCTCCTCGTGTAAGACACTATTTTGAGAAGAAAATCTAAGAAATAAAATAAAAATTTAGGTTTTCATTTGTATTTTTTCTAAGCTTTTGCGACAATAAAGAAAACAATTACCATAGGAGTTTATACGATTATTATGAGTAAAATCCATCGTCTCAGTCAAGTGGCTGCCTTTCTCTTTTTGTTAGTCGCACTTAGTTCATTTTTACTTGTGTATGCCCCACTTCGCAGTATCGATGGGGATAAGCAAAATTTGATTTTCTGGCTTGATTATGGGCTAATCATTTACCGCATTGGCATCTTCTCTTTGTGCCTAGCTGTATTTAGCCAACTAATTAGCCTGTTAAGCAAAAAAAGTGAAGCAACACAATAAACATGTTGCTTCACTTTTTGTTATCCTTTAAATCTTTTTAGACGTAGGGCATTTAATAATACTGAGACGGAACTAAAACTCATCGCCGCACCTGCTAACATCGGATTAAGCAAAGGGCCCCCAAATAAGTGTAATACTCCCATTGCCACCGGGATGCCTAAAACATTATAAGCAAAAGCCCAGAATAAGTTTTCTTTGATATTGCGCATGGTAGCTTTACTCAAACGTAAGGCTGAAACGACACCATTTAAATCTCCGCGCATCAAAACGATATCGGCAGACTCAATGGCAATATCCGTACCTGTACCTATTGCGATACCAACATTTGCTTGGGCTAAAGCGGGGGCGTCATTAATACCATCGCCAACCATCGCCACTTTTTTTCCTTGTGCTTGTAATTCTTGAATCACTTGTGACTTTTGATCTGGTAACACTTGGCTAATCACCTGCGTAATACCTGCTTGTTTGGCAATCGCTTGGGCAGTCTGTTCATTATCACCAGTTAACATCACGACTTCTAAGCCCATTTTTTGCAAGGCTTGAATCGCTTGAGGACTGCTTGTTTTGACCGGATCACTCACCGCAATTAGCCCAATCAATTCTCCTTGGCTTGCGACATACATCACCGTATTGCCTTGGCTAGATAATTGAGCCACTTGAGCTTGTACCGCTTCAATTTCGATATCAAAACTTTGCATGAGTTTTTCATTTCCTAATAGGACTTGTTTTTCATCGACTTTGGCTTGAATCCCTTGACCAGTCACAGTATGTACGTCAAAAGCTTGTCCAAGAGTGATCTGTGCTTCTTTGGCTGCTTGTAAAATGGCTTGAGCTAATGGGTGTTCTGAGCGTTTTTCGACACTGGCTGCTAAATAAAGCATTTCTTCAGTTGTGAAATTGGCAAAAGTTTGGATGTCGCGGACTTCTGGTTGACCTTTTGTAATCGTGCCAGTCTTATCAAGGACAATGGTTTGGATTTCTTGAGCAGTTTCTAGTGCTTCTCCATTTTTAAAGAGAACTCCTAGTTGTGCGCCTTTTCCAGTACCGACCATAATTGCCGTTGGAGTCGCTAAGCCCAATGCACATGGACATGCAATGACTAAAACGGAAATCATAATCGTTAAAGCAAACACTAAACCAGAGTGACCAAAAATCAACCAAGCAAGCCCGGCTAAAATGGCCAAGCTCATCACCACGGGAACAAAAATCGCTGACACTTGATCGGCTAATTTGGCAATCGGTGCCTTGGTGCCTTGTGCTTCTTCAACTAATTGAACAATCTGTGAAAGAGTGGTATCTTCGCCGACTTTGGTTGCTTGAAATTGGAAGCTCCCTGTCTTATTAATGGAAGCACCGATAACAGTATCACCCACTCGTTTTTCTACAGGCATGCTTTCTCCGGTCAACATCGATTCATCCACCGTACTTTGGCCTTCTGTAATCACGCCATCGACCGGGATACGTTCGCCTGGTTTGACTAAAATGACATCTCCTACTGCCACTTGTGCGATATCGACTAATTTTTCTTTACCCTCTTTCAGTACAACTGCTTTTTTCGGTGCTAAAGCTAATAATTCCTTGATAGCTTCCGAAGTTTTACCTTTACTGATGGCTTCAAAAGTTTTACCAAGCGTAATTAACGTCAAAATAACCGCTGCAGACTCATAATATAAATGCATGGCAAATTCCGCTTGACCTTGATACACGGCAAACGTACCGACTAAACTGTAGATAAAAGCGGCACTGGTTCCTAAAGCGACTAAAGAATCCATATTCGGATGTCCCTTAAATAACATCTTAAAACCATTGAGGTAAAAAGAGCGACCAAAATACAACACTGGCAAGGTTAAAACCAACTGCGCCGTCACAAAAGCAATCGGTGAGGTACTTGGATGAAGAAAACCAGGTAGTGGCAAGCCTATCATGTGTCCCATCGATAAATATAATAAAGGCGCCGTAAAGACGAATGAAAGAAAGAAGCGCCGCCACATTTGTTGGATGGCTGCTTGCTTTTCTTGTGCTAATTTTTCTTCATCGTCTTTTTTTAAGATAAAGGCTTGATAGCCCGCTTCTTTGACCGCTTGCATGATTTCATTAGCTGTTAGTTCTTGATGGTTATATTCAATACTTAATTTTTCCGTAGCTAAGTTCACATTGGCACTGGCAACCCCAGGTAATTTACGGGTCGCTTGCTCAATTTTGGCCGCACAAGATGCACAGCCCATCCCTTGAATACCGAACACTTCTGTATCACTTGGTTTGACTAATTCAAAACCGATTCCCTTCACCGCTTGTGCCATATCATCGACATTGACTTGACTTTGCTCATAATCAACAGTTAGCTTTTCACTGGCTAAATTCACATTGGCCCTCTTTACTCCCGGCAAGGCTTTAATCGTGCGTTCGACATTTTGCGCACACGAAGCACAGTGCATGCCTTTAATTGGATAAGTTGCCTGACTCATAAACATCCCTCACAATCTATATTTGCTTGCAAAAAACTTGCAAGTTATTTCGTCTACATTTGTAATCAACTTACAAGTTTAGTGTACGCAACATTGTCCTTTTCGTCAATCATTTTTGCTTGATTTTTATGAAAAATAGTTATACTGTTTGACGGACCAAGTAATTCTTGTTTGAAAAAAATCGCTTACATGTTATACTTAAGCTAGTAGAAGAAGTCAGGTTGGAAAATTAGTTGTTCAAGGTGTGAAAAAATGAAAGGTGTGAACACAATGATGATGTATGCTAGTTTGGTACCATTGCTAAGTCTCTTGCTAGGACTCGTTCCCGTCGCTTTACAAGTCGTGATGTGCGTATTACTTTACAAAATCTGGCAAAAGCTGAAATAAAAAATAGGCTCGTCTAGCTATGGAAACTAGATGAGCCTTTTTTATTTTGTTTCATTAGACCACTCAAAGCCGTCAAATTGCTCGCCGTCATAATATTTCAGCAATTCTTCATAGCTAAGTAACGAAGAAGTCATCGGTTCTTCTTCTAAATCTTGGGCATATAATTTACGTTGCTCCTCGACATAAGCATAATACTGCTCCATCAAGGCTTTATTGAGTTCGCGCTTAGAGTTGGCTATGGCTTGCATATAGGGGAATTCTTGGATAAATCCTTGATAGACAGGCTTGCCATCTTGAACTTCTACAGGTAATTCGACAATATGTAAATCAATTTCTGAAAAATGTTCGAACATCACTTTCACCTCAAAACCATTATACACAAAACTCTTGCGCAATTATAGACTATGATGGCGTCTAGCTTGTCGTGAAATCGTCGGCACTTCCTTGAGCGCTTGATTTTTGGCCATTAATTTTAATTGATAAGGTTCGTGGAAAAGTTGACCATTCATATAAAAATCGCCACCAGACAAGAATAATCCCACTGGTTTCAATTCTTGTTCCTCGTTTAGGCGAATCATCCCGATTTCAAATAAACGTTGATAACTCGAGCCGATGCGTACTACATATTCTTTTTGTCCGACTTGGGCCAAATCATAAAAGGGAAAGAGTGTATTTTTTTCCAATGCATAACCTTGTTGCTGCTTGATAAAAGGCTCAGCAAGCGGCAATTGTTTGCTTTGGATACATTGTTCAACCACTTGATTGACTAGGAGTTGATAGTCTTTACCAAAGTGAATTGGTACTTGTGTTAAGTCTAATTCTCCAGTAAAAGCATTATTTTTCTTAGAGCTGCTCGTTTGTATATTCAGTGCATCCTCTGGTAAATATTTGGCGAAAAGTTGCGTCACATCATATTTAGAATTTTTATCCAGAAAATAATAAAAACTATTCAATACGATAAAATAAACCAAAACTAAAAAGACTAAGCTATATAAAAGCATTTGCAGATAGTGTTGATTTAAAAACAAGCCATAAATAATCCGCAAAATATACAAGGTCGGAAAAATACTAAGAATCGTATACGCACGATTTAAATATTTAGGACTGATTTCTAAATAACCTAGAAACTTATGAAAAGAACTAATGAGATCAATTAATAATGTCAATTTCGTTCACCTCTTAGGACTGACTAGCTACATTAGCATTTGCTTGCGTGTCTGTTTGGGCATTTTCTTGTGTGCTGCTCGTTGATTCTTGGGTCTTTTCTTGACTATTTTCCGTTTTTTCTAGGTTTTGATTGGTGTTTTGGTTATTGGTATTTTGATTTTGTTTCTCTTCTGTTGCGTTATTTTGATTCTCTGTATCTTGACTAGTTACCGTCTGCTCTTTATCCGTAGTCTTGTCTTTTTGTGTCGGTGTACTTTCCGTCGAACTAGTTGTTGTTTGCGTTTTTTCTTCTTTGGTCGTACTCGTTTTTGGCGTGGAAACAACCGTGCTCGTAGTCGTTGTACTCGTTGGTGTTTTTACGCTTGGTTGACGGTAACTTTCACTATTGATAATTCCCGTTGTGGTCGCAATTAATACCGATAAAGTTAAGACGGCAATAGGTTTTACAATCGGCGCTACTTTCTTCAAAGCCTTTCCCTCTCTTCTTTGATTTCTTATTCTTTATACGCCGATTTTCTAAAACTTTCAATAAGTCCATCTTAAACTTAGCCAACTTTTAAGAGTCTTAAGATTAACTTTACTTTTGTGAATTTTGCGTGAAAAAAAGCACCGGCACAACCACCGATGCGCTTAATGTTTGCCCTTATCTCAATTGATTCACTACGTCCTGCCTCTTATTCAATATACGGACAACAAGAATTTGAGATTTTATTTTTATTAATTTGTAAAAGACGATATAGCTTTTCACATTAAAATATCTCAATCCTAAAGATGTCCAAGGCTCATCAGGAAACACAGGATATCTTTCTGGAAATATTCTTAACTTATCGATTGCAGAAATAATGGATAATACGTACCTACTAGCATATTCTTTTGAAGAGTAAAAAGTTAAATACTCTTTAATATTTTTCAAATCATTATCCGCTTCTTTTGAGTATACAATATTCCAATAAACTGAGCTCATCAAGTTACTCCTCAAATTTTGCCTTTACTTCTGCAACAGTTAAAACTCTACCCTTTTCATAATCATCCAATCCTTTTTGAATTTCGCGGTCAAAGGCTTCTTTGGTTAAGGAATCGTAATTTACTGGTTTTTGCGGTAGTTTTATTTCAAATGGGATTCTCTGTTGATTCACCACTTGTTGTAAAAACATGCTTAACGCGGTCGACATTGGAATTTGTAGCTGATCGAGAACTTTTTCCGCTTCTTCTTTTAATTCGGGCGTCACTCTGGTAAAAATACTAGCTGTTTTTTTTGATGATACAGACACACTTATCGCCTCTTTCTTTTCTTCTTACCGTAAATTTAACACAGAAAAAAGCAAAAAGCAATCATTTGATAGACAAACGATTGCTTTTAGTAAAAAGGATGTCAAGCAATGTACGATTCTTGCCTCACATCCTGCTATGATTCATCTATCTTCTAATTGGCATATACTCGGTTAAATCATAGAACTGTGATTTATCCACTGCATTGGCCCGATATTGCCGATTGATACCCGCCTCATTAGCATAGTGGTTCAATTCGTTAATCAACCCTTCTTCTTGCGGTGTAAAATGTAAACGAGCATCCACTGCGGTTAGATAGATATAGTTGACTAACTTGCTAATGAAGACTGGCGGAGAAGGATTAGTGTCGATTTTTTTGTAAACTTGCAACAAACAATCCGTAATATCTAACCATGATGTCGCTTGTTCTTCCTTCGTATGCGCAATTAGTAAATTATACAACTCATGTACCTTTTCTTTTACAGCTGATACTTCCATCACAAACCCTCCCCTCTTTTACTATACTATCACTTCGAATTTCTTTGCTCACCCATATTTAAGCGTTTATATTTTATCCGCTTAAAAAAGGAAAATTAAAAAGTCAGAATTTTCCTACATCCCTATTCTACTCCTATTTGCCTTTTTTCTCAAGCGATAAGCAAAAACTTTCACAATAAAATCATCCCGCAAAAGCAACTGATTTCAGCACATTTACGGGATGTATTTTTCTGATTATTTAAATTTTACAGCAGTCCCATAAGCAACCACGCTTTGCATCTCTTGCATGATTGAGCCGCTATCAAAGCGCATCATGACAACCGCATCGGCCCCCATGGCTTTGGCGTTTTCTTTCAAACGATCAACTGCTACTTCCCGTGATTCTTCTAACATATTTGTATAGGCTTTGACTTCACCACCAACTAGACTCTTCAAACTTGCGCCAATATCTGAAAAGGCGTTTTTCGATTGGGTCGTTAAGCCAAATACTTCGCCAATAATTTCATATTCTTTTCCTGGAATTCTTTCTGTTGTTGTAACAATCATCTTTATTCTCCCTCTTCTTCTATCTTTTCTTTTACTTCTGGTTGTACTTTTTGTCCTTCAAGTGCTGCAACAATTTCTTGATTAGCTTGTTTTCTAGACATCGTTTCGTTGATTAAGTTCACTAAATCAAGGCCTGTGGTTTCTTTGATCGTTTCAAAGGTGCGAGCTAATCCTGCTTCTCCCATTTGATGGACGCCATCGCCAGCTCCAAAGCTAACCACTTTATCGATATTGCTAATTGGTGCATTGACTTCTTTAGCAATTGCCGGTAAGACTTTGATAAATTCGACTAATACCCCAGCTTCGTTTAATTTTTGTAAAGCTAAGGCCATTTGTTCCTTGCTTTGCGCTTGTGCTTGACCGACTTTGGCAATCTTTTCGGCTTCGGCTTGCCCTAGTTTTTCAATTCTTTGGGCTTCAGCTTCGGCAGCTAATTTGATTTTTTCGGCTTCAGCTTGGGCATAGGCAATTTCTTGAGCTTTTTTCGCTAAGGCATTTTGTTCTACCACATATTTATCGGCTTCAGCTTTTTTACGAAGAGTTGCGGTTAATTCTTTTTCAGTTAATTCGGCTTGTTTTTCTTGAATTTCGATATTCTTTTCTTGTTCAATCAAACGAACCTTCATCTTTTCACCTACAGCGACTTGTTCTGCTTGTGCCACAGCTACTTCTTGTTCTTGTTTATAGTGCGCTTGTTTTAAGGCCATGTTTTTATTCGCTTCAGCAATTTCGGTTTTGCGGCGAATTTCTTCTTGTTGCGCCAATTGTTCATTTTCAGCTTGTTTGATACGAGTTTCACGCAACGCATTGGATTCTGCAATCTCAGCATTTTTCTTCACTTCGGCAATTTGTGGACGTCCCAGAGCATCTAAATAGCCATTTGGATCACTCACATCTTTAATGGTAAAGGAGACAATTTCTAGACCCATTTTTTGTAAGTCGGTTGATGCCACGGCTTGGACTTGTTCCGCAAAGTCATCACGGTTTTTGTAAATGGCTTCTACAGTCATGGTCCCTAAAATCGCACGCAAATGACCTTCCAATACTTCTTGCGCTTCATCTTCAAGTTCAGCGGTTGATTTGCCTAAATATTGTTCAGCGGCAGTTTTAATCGCTTCGGTACTATTGCCCACTTTTACTAAAACGGTCGCACTGGCTTTGATTGGCACGCCTTGTTCGGTATAAACTTCTGGTGTGCCGATTTCTAATTTGTGGGTAAGTAAACTCAATTTATGCGCTTTTTGCACAATTGGAATCACGAAAGTCCCACTGTTTTTTAAAATCTTGATGCCTTCTTTACCCAAGAATGAACCGGTTACAATCAAGGCTTCATCGGGTTTTCCTATACGATAACGGACCATCAAGAAGATCACTAAAGCTAAAACAACAAATACAATCCAAAAAATCGGATTTCCCAAAAAACTAAACATCTACACCACTTCTTTCTTTTTTAACGCGGATAATTGACGACGAGCGCCCGACCTTCAGCATCAAATTCGACAATCAAGACCTTACTACCAGCCGGAATTTCAAGGTTTGCTTTGATATCTTTTGGACGGAATAATTTTGCAGGAAAAGTCGCACGTGCATGACCACTACCTGTTTCCATTACTTCCCCAATCGAATCTCCTTTAATCTTGACGGTCAATTCACCTAATAAATAATCTTCCTTTGAGAGTGAATTGCTTTGATTGCGGTCGGTCCACTTATTATAAAGATACATAAACGGCGCAAAAATTAGACTAAAAATCAGGTAAAGTCCGATAAGCCCCAAACTAATGATACCTACCCACACCAGGGCTTGCATCAAATCCGGTAAGGTGGCTATTGACTGATTTAACCAATTGATTAGTGCTTGCATTTTGCTCATCCCTTTAAGTTCTATACCTGTATAATAACACTGTTTGATTTTCTATTCAAGCAAGATAAAGTAAAATCCATCTTAAGACCTAGACGTTAATCCTTATGATGCAAATAATTGAAAGAGATTTATCTACAATTCAAACAATTTATTCTGACGTAGTAAAAAAACAAATATAGGTAAAAATACTTTTTTTCTTCCTATATGTATAGTACAAAAAAAGACCGCCAATAAAGCGATCTAATTTTGATAATCGATTTGAATAGCGATGCCGTCTGTATCTAGCAATTGAAGTTGGCGGGTGGTTTGATGCTCGATTTGAAACCCTAGCTTAGGGGCGCGACTGGCGATGGCTAAAAGTTCGGCTACTTGGTCACTTACAAAACCGATTTTAGAAAGTCCGGCTTGCTTGTCTTGATGCACTGTATGGCGTCGTTGCCACTGATTAAAGGCTAAATGATGGTGATAACTCCCACTCGCTATCCAGGAAGCCTTGGCATATTGGTGCTTTTCTTGCATATCGAGTAGCGCTTGATAACGTTTGGAACTAGTCAATGCATCACCTACTGCTAAATGAACGTGCCCCATCTTAGTGCATTGAGGTAAGAAAAAGGGCTCACTTACTTGTGAAATCATCTCATAAATCTCTTGAGCGGCCAATTCTTCAGTGACGCCAATAATCCGCCCATCGCTTCTCACGTCCCACTGATTTTGCGGTTTATCGCGATAAATCTCAATCCCATTACCTTCTAAATCATGAAAATACAAAGCTTCACTATAGCCATGGTCCGCACCACCTTCTAATGCTACCCCACATTGAACCAAATGATGCAAAACTTCAGAGAGTGCAAGCCGTGTCGGTACCAAAATCGCCAAATGATAAAGTCCGGCTGTTTGCTTATCTTCCTTAACGGCTTGTTGCAAAATCACTAGTGGTCGCTGATCTGCCTGAATGCCTAATACGATTTGTTCTTTTGTTTTGGATAATACACTTAAACCGACAACTTCTTGATAAAACTGCGTTAGTCTTGGTAAGTCAAGTACATTGAGATAAACGGGACCTAATTGTAACATATATATTCCTTCTTTCTGCTCTTTACTATAGACCTAAAGCCAACAGATAGGAAGTAGGCACTTTTTTTGCCGTAAGTTTCCAAAAAGATACCTTTGCGAAAAATCAGACTTGTGAAACTGCCCTTATCGAAAAAATGTGACCTGTGCTATAATGAAACCAAAAAGAAGAAAGGATGTTAAAATGAAGTATTTAATTGTCGGCGCGGGACTTTTCGGGGCAACTATGGCAAACAAACTCGCTAAAGCTGGACATCACGTCACCATCATCGAAAAACGCGACCATCTCGCCGGAAATATTTATACTAAAGAAGTAGCGGGTATTCAGGTCCATCAATACGGCGCGCATATTTTTCATACCTCGAATGAAGAAGTTTGGCAATTTGTGAATCAGTTTGCCGAATTTAACCATTTTATCAATTCGCCGTTTGCCTTCAGCCGTGGCGAACTCTACTCTTTGCCTTTTAATATGAGCACCTTTTATCAGCTTTGGAAATTAACCAAGCCTAAAGAGGTTCAAGCAAAAATCGACGAGCAGCGCCAAGTCCTTCATGGGAAAAAACCGGAAAATTTAGAAGAACAGGCGATTGATTTAGTAGGAACGGATATTTACGAAACGCTGATTAAGGAATATACCGAAAAACAATGGGGCCGTAAATGCAGTGAATTGCCGCCGTTTATCATCAAGCGTCTGCCGGTCAGATTGACTTTTAATAACAACTACTTCAATGATAAATATCAGGGAATCCCGATTGGTGGCTATACTAAAATGGTTGAGAAGATGCTTGATTTACCAAACATTACCGTGCATCTCAAGACAGATTTTTTTGCTAAGAAAGAGGACTATTTGAACAATTACGATAAAATTATTTTCACCGGAATGATTGATCAGTTTTTTGATTACAGGTACGGTCCTTTAGAGTATCGTTCTTTACGCTTTGAACATGAATTGCTAGATGAAGCCAATTATCAGGGTAATGCGGTCATTAATTATATTGATGCCAAATATCCTTTTACACGCATCATCGAACATAAGCATTTTGAATTTGGGCAACAGGAAAAAACGGTGATTACCAAAGAATATCCCGCGAATTGGCAAAAAGGCGACGAACCTTATTATCCGGTACAAACACCGGAAAATGCCACCTTATATCAAAAATATTGTCAGCTTGCTAAAAATTATCCGAATGTGATTTTTGGTGGGCGTTTAGGTATGTATCAGTACTTTGATATGCATAAAGTCATTGAAGCTGCCTTAAACGTAGCGAAACAAGAATTAGCTCAATAAAATCTTCCCCGCACTTTAAATGAAAGTGGTGGAGATTTTTTATGCGCCAAAAACTTTCTCTGTACTGAAAATTTACCTCTACAGTCCTCCTTGTTTCTTGGCATCAATTTTGCTAGAATCTACTCATTCAATCATTTTGAAAAGAGGAGTATTTGTGCCAGTAGGAATTATCGTCAATAGTATTGCCATTTTTCTAGGAGGAATTTGTGGAGGATTATTAGAAGAACGGCTATCAAATCGTTTCAAACAAGAAATCACCCTTATCTTTGGGTTATGTTCGATGGGGATGGGTGTCAGCAGTATTGTCTTAATGAAAAACATGCCCGCTGTGGTATTTGCGGTCATTATTGGGACTGCTGTTGGATTAGCCTTTCATGTAGAGCAACGATTACGAGGCGCAGCAAGTGTGATGCAAAAGCCAATCAGTAAACTAGTCGGTGAGCAAACCCATATGAGTCAAGAAGCTTTTCAAATTCAACTCGTCACCATCATCGTGTTGTTTTGTGCTTCAGGTACTGGGATTTATGGAAGTTTGGATGCAGGGATGACAGGCGACCATACCATATTAATTGCAAAGTCGATTTTGGATTTCTTTACCGCGGCGATTTTTGCTTGTAATCTTGGCTATGTAGTATCCGTGATTGCTTTACCACAATTTGTCATTTTCTTTTTATTATTCCTTGGTGCAAAGCTGATTTTTCCACTAACCAATCCAACAATGATCGCGGATTTCAAAGCAGTGGGTGGCTTTTTAATGTTAGCTACCGGATTTCGCATGGTTAATATCAAACAATTTCCAACCGCTGATATGATTCCGGCGATGGTATTCGCGATGCCTTTTAGTTATCTCTGGACAGCAATCATTATGCCGATGCTATAATTTAATCAAAAAGTCACTCAGTTTGTGGGCTGAGCGACTTTTTTTATTTCAAAATATTTTCGACTTGTTTTTTTAAGCAAGGCAGCACTTCTTGGTCAAACCAGGGATGTTTTTTCTGCCAAATTTGATTTCTTGGTGAAGGATGGATCAATGGAAAATACGTAGGCAAATAACTTTGATAATCTTGCACCACTTGTGTTAAGGGAGTGCTTTTTTTGATGCCTAGATATCTTTCCATCGCATAATGTCCGATTAAAAGGGTTAGTTGAATATCCGGCATTTGTTCTAATAGCAGAGGATGCCATTTTTGTGCAAAACCTTTTCGGGGTGGAAGGTCCCCTGATTTACCAGAGCCTGGAAAGTAAAAATCCATCGGCAAAATGGCGATATCCCCACTCTCATAAAACAGTTCCTCATCTACCCCTAGCCATTCTCTCAACCGTTTCCCACTCGCATCCGCAAATAATTTTTGACGATCTTGGGCTTTTTGACCAGGTGCCTGTCCTATAATAAGCACTTTAGCTGTAGGGCTCACCTGATATAATGGCGCGATTTGCTGTTGTGTATAAATTTGATTGGCTTCATCTTGCATGATTGATTGTTTAATTGTTTGCATCGACATTCCTCTTTTAAACTAATTTTTTTCGTATAAAGCTCTATTTAATAATTTTTATTATGAAAAAGATGAAAATAAACAGGTTTCAAAAAGACAATCCACTTATTTTCTTAATAGTTTTCAAAACTATTGTAACATGAATTCTTTCAGCGTAGAATTATTCTGTTTTTAACAGTTTATAAAGGCCGGATAGCAATGGAAATGCAAGTATTCTTCCTAATTTTAGGTATCCGTGAATAAAAAATGAAAGCACAACACATACGACCTACTACCAGTACAACAGCAGGTATTCTATTAGCCTTAGGGATTGTTTATGGAGACATTGGTACTAGTCCACTTTATGTAATGAAAGAAATTATCCATGGCAATCAAGGAATTATTAGTCGTCCATTTATCTTTGGCGTTATTTCACTTATTTTTTGGACGGTTACTTTGCTTACCACTGTCAAATATGTATTTCTCGCTTTAAAAGCAGACAATCATGGTGAAGGTGGCATCTTTTCTTTATACACACTCTTACGCAAGCAAAAAAAATGGTTAATCGTTCCGGCTATGATTGGTGGTGCCGCTATTTTAGCAGACGGGATACTAACTCCTGCAGTAACCGTTACTTCAGCCGTTGAAGGGTTAAAAGGACTCCCTATGCTGAGCTCATTTTTTGACCTTCATCAGCAAGGAATTTTATTGATTACACTAGGTATTTTAATATTTTTATTTTTCATTCAACAATTTGGAACAGACATTGTAGGTAAAGCCTTTGGTCCAGTTATGTTATTATGGTTTAGTTTTCTAGGCATATGTGGTTTATTACAAATCAGCCATGATGTTAGTATCTTAACCGCCATTCATCCTAAATATGCCTGGGATTTACTATTCTATCGTCCGGAAAATCATCTGGGTATTTTTATTTTAGGAAGTGTTTTTCTGGCAACGACGGGTGCAGAAGCTTTGTACTCTGATATGGGACATGTTGGTAAAAATAATATTCGGCTAAGTTGGCCTTTTGTTTTCATCTGTTTGCAATTGAACTACATGGGACAAGCAAATTGGATCTTACAACATGCGCAACATTTACAGATGGAAAATCCCTTTTTTGCTATGGTACCTGAACACGCACGCTTAATAGCGATTATTTTAGCAACCCTAGCTGCCATCATTGCTTCACAAGCATTAATTACTGGTTCATTTACTTTAGTTTCTGAAGCAATTAAATTAAAATTACTACCCAAATTACAAATTCGTTATCCTGGAAAAAGTATTGGGCAAATGTATATTCCTACAGTAAATTGGTTGTTATTAATTGGCTGCAGTGGCATTGTTTTAGGATTTCAAACATCTAGTCGCATGGAAGCAGCTTATGGATTAGCCATTACGGTAACAATGTTGATGACTACTATTTTGCTTTACCAATTTTTACTAGTTAAGCACGTGTATAAAGTATTTGCATTCATCGTATTTTTATTTTTCACTAGTATTGAAAGTATTTTCTTACTGGCCAGTCTCGTAAAATTTATTCATGGTGGCTTTGTTGCTGTCTTATTGGCATTATTTATTTTAAGCATCATGTATATCTGGTATCAAAGTAATGAAATTCAAGAACAAAATATTCGTGCAGTCAACCTAAAAGACTATTTACCTCAACTTAAGCAATTAACTACAGATGAGTCTATTCCGACTTATCAAACCAATCTGGTCTTTTTGGTTCCTCAACTGCAAGGTGAAAAAATTGCACAACAATATCTTTACTCTATTCTTGATAAAAAAGTCAAGCGAGCAAAAGTTTATTGGTTCGTCAGTGTTGTCGTTACTGATGAGCCGTATACAAAAAAATATGCTATTGATATGATGGGAACTAATTTTGTAGTCAAAGTACAGCTATTTTTAGGGTTCCGCGTGTCTCAGGAAGTCAATATTTACTTACGCCAAATTATCCAAGAGCTAATGGATCAAAAACGATTACCAGAGCAACCACAAAAATACTCACTCACTCCTGGAAGAAAAGTGGGTGACTTCCGCTTTGTACTCATTCGCGAGGAATTATCTAATTTGACCACCTTATCACGTTGGCAAAGACAAATCATGCAAACAAGGCTTTTAATCAAAAAGTTTACCGTCGCACCAGAAAAATGGTTTGGTTTACAGTATAGCGATGTGGTTCATGAAACAATTCCATTAAATGTAGGTAAAAAAAGAGAAATTTATCTAGAAGAATGTTTATTTGCTAAAAAAGGATAATTCGCTATTTCTCACCCTAGCAAGGAGCAAAATTTTCTTGCTAGGGTGCTTTTTTATTTACCCGTGATTGCCCATTGAATCAGCTGTGCCTGTGGTGTGTGTAACTGATAATCTACAATCGTCACACTCGCATTAGGTAGTAAACCATCTTTACGAAAATCAGCGATACCATTCCCTAATAAACATTGAATTAACAACGTCAAATGAACACCATGACCGGCTATTAGCACATGACCATCTGGAAAACGTCTTGCTAACTCATCAACAACAGCCTTACCACGAGCGAAAACTTCTTCATAAGATTCCATCTGATAGTCTGCAGTCGGGAAAGCTTCTGGATGATCACGATAAAGTTGGCGCGTTTGTATGGGCACTTCTTCAAATAAGATTCCTTCCCAATCACCGAAATAAAATTCCCGCAACCGTTCATCGACGACATATTGCTTAGGATTAGCGGCTAATTGCAAGGTAGTCTGCGCCCGAAATTGTGGGGAAACATATATCGCATCAAAACGTAAATTAGCAAAAAATGGTCGCAATTTTTTCGTCTGTTCGATGCCTTCTGGTGTTAACGGCGAATCCACACGCCCCCCATTAAAGCGCCGTTGTTCATTAATTTCAGTAATACCATGTCGTAAAAAATAAAATCTTGTCATACTTACACTCTTTTCTTCGCAGTTTTTCTTTTATGATACAAGAGTTTGCTTTTATTGACCAGTCTTTGCCCCTTTTGAATTGACGTATCGATAAAATTCAATAGAGAATCTACCTGCTTTGCCTGGTGCTGAAAGTATTCGTTCGCTGCACATCGGACGTTTTGATATGTATCGTAAATAATAAAAAATGCCGTTCTCACGTGATTGCGAGAATGGCATTTTATTTTTAATGAATATTTCCCATTAATTTTTGGATAGGTTTGCGATTGAAGTAAAGGATAATGCCTGCAATCACAGCCACCGCACCGACAATACCGTAATAAGCGGACTCAGTTTGCGGCGTATAGAAGCGAGCAATTTGTGCATTGATGACTTGTGAAGAAGCATCTGCCAATAACCAAATCGCTAAAGTTTGCGCTTCAAAGGCTTTTGGTGCCAATTTAGTCGTTACGGATAAACCAACTGGAGATAGACACATTTCCCCCGCAATCATAATGAAGAAGCTACCGATTAACCATAATGGACTGACGCGACCTTCTACGCCATAAAGCATCCCTGGTAACATTAATAGCACAAAAGAAAGACCGGCTAAGACTAAACCAATTGAGAATTTCACAACGGTTGATGGTTGTTTTTTGCCCATTTTAGACCATAACCACACAAAGAACGGTGTCATTAACACAACGAATAATGGGTTGAGCGTTTGATACCAACTAGCTGGAATGGTAAAACCAAAGAAAGTTGCTTGAGTTCTTTCACTGGCAAATAGCGCTAAAATGGATGATCCTTGTTCTTCTAAGGACCAGAAAATAATCGCCACAATAAATAATGGAATATAGGCGCGTACCTTTGATTTTTCCTCAGCAGTCACTTCATCAGACACTAACATGCGTGTGAAGTAAATAATTGGAATCGCAATCCCCACCACGCTGACAAAGTTCACAAAGAAATCAATCGTTAGCACACCTAAAGCATAGGCACCGACAAAAATAACTAAGACGGCTACAATTAATAGCGCAATGGTACGAAATACTTTTTGACGCTCGGTACCTTCAATTGGATTCGTTGGCTGTGTTGCAATGCCCTTTAACGTAGATTTGCCTTGGAAGTAGTAAACTAAAAGTCCGATAAACATCCCTACCGCAGCAATCCCAAAGCCTAGATGGTAGCTGTAGCCTTGACCGACTGTTCCGACAATAATCGGGGCAAGTAGCGAACCGATATTAATGCCCATATAAAAAATCGAAAAACCTGCATCGCGGCGTAAATCTTCTTTAGAGTATAGATGACCTACCATACCTGAAACATTGGCTTTAAGCATCCCGGTACCGATGACGATTAAAATCATGGAAACGAAAAGGCCAATCACAGCTAATGGTAAAGCCAAGACAATATGACCAAACATGATAAAGACGCCACCGTAAAAGACGGTCTTATGCGAACCAAATAGTCGGTCTGATAACCAACCACCTAGAATACTAGACATATACACTAACGCACCGTAAACTGACATAATGGCTACGGCTGTTGATTTTGGTAATCCTAGACCGCCATTCGTGACTTGATCATACATGAAATACAGTAAAATCGCACGCATCCCATAATATGAAAATCGTTCCCACATCTCCGTGAAGAACAAGGTGGCGAGTCCTCTAGGTTGACCTAAAAAAGTTTTTTCTTCGTTTTGCATCGAAGACCTCCTATACAATAATTATGTACTGACTGTTTAGATTCAGCCAAATAAAAAAAGACAATAAATATTTTACCCCTAATTATAGTGTTATGTAATAAAAAAGAGAATATCTTAATTTATCACAACTTGCATCTCAAAAAATTTCTATTAATTTTATTGTATAGACATTTTTATATGAAAGAAAATTATTTTTTATCATAATTTATTCATTTTTATTCGAGATATTTTTAATAATTAGTATCCTATAGCAAAAATTAGTTATTTATTACGCTTGTTTTCTTAATAATCTGACAATTGAAAACCTTTCGAAAATACAAAACATCTGAAATTTTATAAATCGTTGCAACTATTCATCCAACGTAAATTTTTCGTTGCATAATCGTTGGATAATTTGCCACGAAAATAGCGGAATCGTTGGATAAAAATGGTGGAAATTGACCGAAAATCCTTATACGACGCAAAAAAATCGTCGCACCCGAAAATGCAACGATTTTTTATGATTATTATAAACCTAGCTTTTTACCATCCGATTTTCTCAGCGGTAGGTAAACACACGAATTGCTTCATGTCTAAACGAGCTGGTTCACAACCTTTCCTTCATCTATGGCTTTGAGTTGTTGGAAGCGTGCGTTGGTTTGGGCTAGGGCAGCGGGGGTTCCAGACATTTCTAGGCGGCCATCTTCAATGAAAATGACGCGATCCATGATTTCGATTCCTTGTAAATGGTGGGTAATCCAAATCACTGTCTTATCTTGCAGCTGACTAAAGAACGTATCGATTAAGGCTTGTTCAGTTAATGGATCAAGGCCGACAGTTGGTTCATCGAGTAAAACAATCGGGGTATCTTGTAATAAAATACGTGCTAAAGCCATTCGATGACGTTCTCCTCCTGAAAAACGCAAGCCAGCTTCATCTACCATGGTATGTAATCCTTCTGGCAATTGTTCGACTAATTTTTTCAAACCAACTCGTTCTAGCACTTGCCAAACTTCTTCTTCACTCTTATTCGTGTTTGCCATACGGACATTATTTAAGATTGTCGTATGGAATAAATAAGGCGCTTGCTGAATGACGCTGATGTAATGACTCATCGCATCACCAAACTGATAAGTCGGTACTCCACCAAGGGTTAACAGCCCATTTTGCGGTTTCAAATCTCCGCGAATCAAACTAGCCAACGTACTCTTACCTGAGCCACTCTTACCTAAAATCGCAATTTTTTCACCTGGTTCAATCGTTAAGTCCAAACGATCTAAAACAAGATGATGATCATAGCTAAAACTTAAATCCTCCACTTGAATACGTGTATCGGTCACTTCTATGGATTTTGGTGCTTCATCAGGCGTTTCATCTAAGGCATTTAAACGATTGATGGAATCTTTATAGACATTGCTTTCTTGCATCGCTTCAGGTAACACCACAAAAGCATCCACCACTGGAAAAGCACTTAATACAAAAGCCGCAATCCAGTTCGCGGCGCCCCCATGATTTCCGACAAAATGCTGCGACGTCCAAACAATTAAACCAATCACGATAAAACTATAAATCAATTGGAATAAGACATGCACTCGTCTGTTAAAGAGGCGTTTTTGATCTTGCACTAGATAGAGTTCTTGCTCCACTTGTAAATGCGTATCAACATATTCGACCCCACGTTGACTGAAAATCCAATCCGCAACACCTAGCACATTATCGGTCAAATCCGTGTATAATTCTGTTTTAAGCGTTTTTTCTCTTTCTTGGCGCGCCCCATTGACCACCACGGACCAAACAGGCAAAACAATAACCAAGATAAAGAGCAACAAGGCTAAATACAAGGCAAAAAAGATAGAGAACATACCGACTGCGATGACGATAAAGGCATATAAAATTACGGCAATAATCAATGGGAAAATCGTCCGCAAATAAAGGTTTTGAATATATTGAATATCTTCTGCTAGTAAACCTAAAATATCTCCCATACGATACTTTTGCTTAAAGACCATCGCATCTTTTTCTAAAGTATGGTACAGTTTGCGGCGAAGTTTAGAGGTCATCTTCAATACCCAGTTATGACTCGTTAAACGTTCGATATAGCGAAAGACCGGACGACTCACCCCAAAGGCCCGCGTTAAGACAATCGGTACATAAACGAGCAAAATATTTTCCGGTAATGAAGCCGACTTACTAATTAAGTATCCTGAGTTGAACATTAAAGCGCCGGCACTAAAGAACGTACAAAATCCTAAGAAAATCGCCAACATCAAAGGTGCTTTGTAACGTTGAAGGTACGGTTTGACCCAGGTATCCTTTTCGAAAGCTTTTAAGATGGGAATTTTAGACATGACGTTCACCTCGCATTTTCTTCGTTAGTTCAAAGAAGGCGCCCCGTTTTTCGGTTAATTCGTTAAAGGTTCCCGCCTCGACTAATTTTCCTTCTTCTAAGACTAAAATATAATCCATTTGATGCATCCAGTGCATACGGTGAGTCGCAAAAAAGACCAAACGATTTTCCATTAACGGTAACATTCGATTTTTCAATTCGACCTCGGTTTCAATATCCAAATGGGCAGTTGGTTCATCTAAAATCAACACTTTGCGATTCTTATCTAAAAAGGCCCGCGCTAAGGCAATTCGCTGTGCTTGACCCCCACTTAGACTCCGTGCCCCTTCACCGATTAAGGTATCCAGGCCATCTGGTAACTGCGCTAATAACTCACTAAGCCCAGCAACTTCAATGGCTTGCATAATCGCCGCATCATCAGCATCTGGCGTATAAAAGGCAATATTTTCTCGTAAACTTGCCCGAAAAACATAAGGATTTTGCGGAATATAAATCAACTGCTTTTGCCAATCTTCTTGTTTAAAGCTAGTCGTTTCTTTTCCATTAAAGAGAATCGATCCTTGCTTAGGTGTTAAAAAGCCACTTATGACATTCATCAGAGTGGACTTTCCTGAACCACTCATCCCAATGACGCCAATTTTTTGGTAGCCGCTCACTTGTAAATTCACCGGTTGTAATCCTGAACCTTGACCATAATCAAAGGACAACTCACTCAAATCAAGCGTTGAAGATTCATTCCAAGGAGCAATGGCGATTTGTTTGACTTCATTTTCGGGTAATTCTAAAATTTCGCGAATCGCTGTCATCGCATTTTTCCCATCTAAAGTCGCATGATAATCACTTGAAAAATCACGAACCGGTAAGAAATATTCTGGCGCTAAGATGAGAACAGTCAATGCTGGGAATAATAAGATTTCCGCATTTAACAAACGCAACCCTAAAAAGACCGCCACAATCGCTACTGATAATGTCGTAAAGAAATCTAAAGCAAAGGTAGACAAAATCGCAATCCGTAACGTGGACATGGTCGCTTTCCGGAATTGCTCACTGGTCTGATAGATACCTTTTTCATAAGACTTGCTCATACCAAATAGCTTCAGCGTATCAATCCCACGCAAAGAATCAATGAAATGGTTCGATAAAATTTGGAAGGAACGATATTGACGGTCGGCCTTGGCTTGAGCAGCATATCCCAATACAATCATAAAGATAATAATCAATGGGAATACTAAAAGTAAAATCACGCCGCTCACCCAGTCATAGTAAAAGACCACCACTAAAATCACCCAAGGGACAATCATCATATTCATCATCTTGGCTAAAATCAGATGAATATAATTTTCGACTTGACTGATACCATCTACGGTCATGGTCGTTACATTTCCCGTACCATGTGCTTGAACCACGGTAGGAGCAAGTTTAAAGATTTTTTGCAATAATTGGGTACGTAGCTTTTTGGCTTGTTCTTGCGCATAATTATCTAAAAGTCGTTCACGCAAGTAAGTAATCACATGTCGAGCCATGAAAAATAGGAAAAAACCAAGCACGTAAAGTCCGACTTCTTTAAGTGTGTGACCTTCCCATAAATGAGTAATCGCCGCACTTAACATCCATGCTTGGCCAATGATAAAGATTGCTTGCAAGAAAGCAAATCCTGCAAGCAACCCAAACATTTGTCTAATTTTTTCAAGGCGCATAATTGCCTTATCTATCATTCTTCATACCCCGCTACATCAGCAGTCACACGTTTTCTGAAGATATAGTATGTCCAAGCAAAATAAGCTAAGACAAATGGTAACAAAGTAATAGCGACAATACTCATAATCTTCAAGGTATAAGGTGTTGAAGAAGCATTCTTAATCAATAAGTCAAATTTAGAACTGATTGAACTAATCATCACACGTGGGAATAAACCAGTAAATAGTAAAGCCACTAGTGAGACTAAAGTTAAACCACTTGCTAAAAAGGCAGCTAATTCTTTTCCTTTTAAGACCGAAATATTTGCAAAAACCGTTAATAACACGATTAATACAACTAAAGCTAAAGTTGTTGCAAAATGTAGTTTAAAGAAGTCTGTTTGTAAGTATAAAAGAATCGCAAATACGACTAAACCTGCGTAAAGCACATAGTATAATACTTTTGCATAATCACGTGCACGATGACGGATTGGGCCATCTGTTTTTAGCGCGATATAGTTTAGACCATGTAAGTAGCAAAGTAAGGTTAAAGCGACGCCACCCACGATAGAGAAAATATTAAAGTAATCTGTAAAGTGAGCAGTCATATTTCCATTGGCATCTAAAGGCATTCCTTGAATCATGCTGATAAAAATAATCCCAAAGAAGAATGGCACGATAAAACTACCAATCGTTAATGTCCAGTTCCAGAAATTCTTTTTACTTGGTTCGACTTTGTGACGGAATTCAAATGAAACCCCACGGATGATTAAACCAAATAAAATCGTGAACAATAGTAGGTAATAACCACTGAACAATGAGGCGTACCAGAAAGGAAATGACGCAAACATCGCCCCACCAGCAGTTAATAACCAAACTTCATTTCCATCCCAAACTGGGCCGATTGTCGCAACTAATTGATCTCTTTCTTTTTCATTTTTGGCTAATGTATGCATAGACATGCCCACACCATAGTCAAAACCTTCTAAAAAGAAATAACCTGAGAATAATACACCAATTAAGAAGAACCATAAAAGTTGTAAATTATTCATGAACGGCACCTCCTTCAAATGGATCGACCGGACTTTCTACTGCGACTTCTTCTAATTCAGGACCTTTGCGCACTTCTTTGACCACTAAAGTCACCATCACAGCAGCCAATCCTGTAAATAGTAAGAAGTAAATCGTATTAGAAATCAATAATGAAGTAGTAGATACATTTGGTGACACACTATCCATGATGGTAAATAAACCATAAACGGTCCATGGATAACGACCTAATTCAGTAATTAACCAACCTGTTGTATTAGCTAAGAATGGGGCAAAAGTGGTTAAAGCCATGACCCATACTAACCAACGTTTCTTAAATAAGCTTGGATCTGGTTTTCTTGTCATTACTAGGCCAACGATTGAAACTAAAAGCATCAATACACCAAAGCCAGCCATCACACGGAAGCTCCAGAATAAGGCATTAACAGGTGGATAGAAGTTCAAATCTTCCCCCGTAGATTTTTTGTAAGCAGCTACTTGATCTTTGAAATCTTTTTGGAACTGTTCGTTTAATTCGTTCATCCCTTTGATTTCTTTATTTGGGTTATTGAAAGCTAAAATCCCTAACATATAAGGCACTTTCACCCCAAAGACTTCTTGTTTGTTTAATTCATCTGCCCAGCCGACGATTGTCCAAGCATTGGTTTTTTCGTAAGCTCCTTCAGTGGCAGCTAATTTCATAGGTTGTGTTTCTACTAAGTCTTTCATTTGTAAGTCCCCAGCAAGTAACACGCCTAAAGAACCGACTAAAGCAATCGTCAAACCTACACGAATAGATTTGCGGTAGAAGTCTTTGAATTTGTCTGTAAGATTTTTGTTGCGTAATAATTGGAAAGCCGTTAATCCAGCAACAATAATCCCACCCATTGTAATCGCCGCAGTAATGACGTGTGAGTATTCATACCAAGTTTGTGGGTTTTTAATTAAAGCGAAGAAATCAGTCATTTCCGCGCGACCATTACGTAGTGCATAGCCTGTTGGGTGTTGCATGAACGCGTTGGCAATTAAAATCCACAAGGCAGATAACATCGAACCTAAAGTGACCATCCAGATGAAAACTACGTGAAGTTTAGGACTTACTCGCTTCCAAGTAAACATCCATAGTCCTAAGAAAGTTGATTCCATAAAGAAAGCTAATAGGGCTTCAACAGCTAGCGGTGCACCGAAAATATCACCTACAAATCGAGAATAATCTGACCAGTTCATCCCGAATTGGAATTCTTGAATAATACCAGTAACGACACCGACCGCAAAGCTTAGAAGAAAAATATTTCCCCAGAACTTAGCCATCTTTTTGTACATTTCGTCCTTTTTAACAACATACAGTGTTTCCATCACAGAAATTACTAAAGCGGTACCGATAGAAAAGGGTACGAAGAAATAGTGAAACACTGTTGTCATCGCAAATTGGAAACGTGCTAATGACACAATATCCATTTCAAATCCTCCAATATAAAATGATTTGCTCGAAAAACTTCAAGCAGTGACGAATAAAGCAAATCTCATCATCAGACATCGGACTTGCTACAAACAAACGGCTTTTCGCTGTACTCACTTATTTCAAACGGCTTATCAGTGAAATCAACAAAAAGTTTGTCCGAGTGATAAAAATAATGAAAATACATTCACTCTATAGCCTTATTGTATACTTTTTTCTTATATTTTCAAAGATTTTATTTCGCACTTTATCATAATTTTTTATTGAAATATCAAATAAAAAGAACAATTGCTATGTAAAAATTTTATCATTTGACCCATTTTCATAAAAATACAAAACAAAAGATATTTTAATGTACGTTATCTATTTTTTAGTTAGAATAATTATAAATTTTATCAACCTATCAAATTTATCCCCATTTTTCAACTTTATGAAAATTTAAGATAACATTTATTTGTTTTTGAACAGAGATAAACATGTAGATATCAGTATTTAAATAGCAGCCAGGGCCATTCTGATGGGGCTTTTCTTGTTAGGAGAGAATTTTTTCTACAATGTCTAGTTATTTCTCAAAAATTTACTATAATGTGAATGGAAGCAATCGTCCATTTTTGACGGTCGCATATTTATACTTGGTAAAATAGCCGTTCTAACCGTAGCGAAAAAGTTAAGTTAGAGGAACGGCTATTTTTTTGATTTATTTCCCATACTTACACAAAAACCAGAGAACAAGTCCCTGGTTGTATGGTTGTAAAGTTAAAAAAATCGACAAATAAAAAAAAGTATGCTAGAATACAAATGAAAAGAGGGACTGCTGGTACAATCCCCCTTATCAGAGATAGTCCGTTTTTGACGGTCGCATAGTTATTTAGGCAAAATAGCCGTTCTAACCCCGCGAAAAAGTTAGAGGACGGCTATTTTTTCTTGCCATTGTTGCCTAGGATCAAACCTATGATTTGGATTACTAATGATAGCGTACCAAAAATCACCGCAACTACGATTGAAATAATCGCAATAATGTCGTTGGCTGACATGAAAGCAAATCTCCTTTCTGATAGATTTTGCATAAGCACCACCTACTTCCAGTTGAATTTGCAACCGCCATAACTTCATATCTCAAAACATATTCTATCACAAATTAATTTTAAATAAGAACAGAAATACCCCAATCATTTTCTCTTTTTTCGCTATATAATTTCACTTCATTTTGAGAATTTTATCTATTATTTCCCATACTTACACAAAAACCAGAGAGTAAGTCCCTGGTTTATTTTGATTGATGAAAATGTTGTAAATAGTCTTTCAGTCGAGTCAAAAAGCTTTCCGCCATATCTGAAAGGACACGGTCTTTTTGATGAATCGCAATTAACTGACTTTTCGGTGCATTGGCTAGCGGAATCAGTAAAATCCCCTGGGAAGGCCCATCTTCTACCAAACCAGAGCCAGAACCATAGGCATTTGTGCGTGTTAAGATACCGGTTAATGTCGCGCGGTCAGAGGCGTGAATGACCTGCACCACTTCTGGAAAATCCAATAAATCCTCTGAAAAATAAGTATAATGGTCACTTTCTTGCGAGAAACGAATTTGCGGATAAGGCATTAAATCATCTAAGGTAATTTCAGCTTTAGTCGCTAAAGGATGATTTTCTCCTAAAAAGATATGCGTTTGAAACTCATGCAGCACCTCATAAGTCAGCTCACTAGCCTTAAACATCCGCTCTAAAGCTACTTTATTGGAAGCATTCAGATATAAAATGCCTAATTCGCTACGATATTCTTCCACATCTTTAATTACGCTCAAAGTCGTATTTTCGTATATGCGGAAAGATTCACACTCTGGAAAATCCTGAATCATCTCACTTAGAATAATAGATAAGAAATCATAGTGCTGACTGGCAATCGAAAAATGCTTGGTATGATCACTTTTCGTGGCATAACGATTTTCAAGCAACTCCACTTGCGATAAAATTTGTTGTGCATATTGGAAAAAATCGCTACCTTCTTTAGTCAGATAGGCTCCTTGACTTGTGCGTTCAAACAGCTGCACATTTAATTCTTGTTCTAATTCTTTAATCGCATGAGACAGACTCGGTTGCGAAACATAGAGTTTTTTTGCTGCTTCTCGAAAACTCCCATTATTTGCAATCGCCGTCACATAACGCATTTGTTGAATATTCATCCTAAAACCACCTTTTACCTTCCTTTTTTCACCATTATACCTGTTTATCTGCTCATTTGCGAACCACTTCTAGACTTTCATTTGATAGCCTTTATCTATCACGCTTCGCAACTCGCGTCTGAGCAAGTCGCTTCACATCCTTTATTGACGGTATTCGGCAGCTAGACATTGTGAAATTCGCCCTACCACTTGCAAAAATCTCCTTGCATCCGATTTTCGCAGTGGTAGGTAAACACACGAATTTCTTCATGTCTAAGCAAGCTACCTCATAACCTTTATCTCATTGTCACAAATTCTTCGGCGCCGGTTGGGTGGATGGCTACGGTGTTGTCAAAATCGGCTTTGGTTGCGCCCATTTTAATCGCCACCGCAAAGCCTTGAAGCATTTCATCGACTCCTACGCCAATGCCATGAAGTCCGATAATTTTTTCTTCCTTGCCTAAGCAGACTAGTTTCATCACAGATTTTTCGCGGAATTCACTTAACGCATAATGCATCGGTGTGAAAGTCGAGCGATACACTTTGATATTTTCGGCACCATATTTTTCAATGGCAGCTTCTTCGCTATCTCCAATTGTCGCAATAGCTGGATGCGTGAAAATCACAGTTGGTACTAAATTGTAATCCAAATGGGCATCGGTTTGACCATTGAATAAACGCTCAGATAATCGACGTCCAGCTGCAATTGCCACTGGGGTTAATTCTAGTTTGCCAATCACATCGCCCACCGCAAAAATATGATCCACACTTGTCTTTTGATATTTATCCACAGCAATAAAGCCCCGGTCATCCAGCTTGACATCCGTATTTTCCAAACCAATCTTTTCCACATTTGGCACGCGTCCTCCGGCAAACAATACATAATCTGTCGCAATAACCGCGCCATTTTCAAACGTCACTTCATAACCGCTAGCTGTCTTTTCGATTTTGGATGGTATATGATTGGCCTTAGTCGTAATGCCACGCGCTTGATATAAATTCACTAAAGATTCGATTATTTGGGTGTCAAACTGGCGCAATGGTCGTGCTTTGCGATACGCCCAAGTCACCTGTGAACCTAAACCATGCATCACACCTGCTAATTCTGCCGCAATATAACCAGCCCCTAAAATCAAAACATGCTTAGGTAACTTAGTTAAAGCAAAGAAATCATCGGAGTTTTTTGCGTATTCGCCACCAGGAATCGCTAAGGACATCGGTCTTGCCCCGGTCGCAATCAAAATGTTTTCCCCATAAAATTGTTGGTTGTCCACAGAAATCACATGGTTATCCACAAATTGTGCATAACCGTGAATAACTTCAACTTTATTGCTATCAAGGCCTCTTTGGTACGCACCATGTAGAAATTCAATATAATTCTCACGGTTTTCCACAAGTTTTGCGAAATCAAACTTATCCACATGTGCATAAATACCGTAGCCTGCCGCTTCTTTTTCCACAGCTTCAATCACATGACTCGCTTGCCACATCACTTTTTTAGGGACACAGCCGACATTCACACAGGTCCCCCCTAGATGACGACCTTCAATCAATAACACTTTAGCACCACGCATCGCAGCTCGATTCGCAGAGGCAATTCCACCACTACCGCCACCAATAACAATATAATCATAAGTTGGTATACTCATTTACATCACCTTAAAAAAATTATTTTCAACACTTTTTGGCTGAATATTTGCTTTGAGTATAACATAACCACAAAAAATCCCCAAAATATCTGCCCTTGGCGAAACAACATTTACAAATTGCATATATTTTTTGCTATTATTTTGTAAATACTATTTGAATTACACTGTAAACGCTTATCAATTCACGCACCTTTTGATACGATAAAGATAAGAAAACAGCAAAGGAAGAGGTACTATGTCAAAAATTATTTTTCTCGATGTTGATGGGACTTTAGTCGATTACGATAACACTTTGCCTGAATCTGCCAAACTGGCTATTCAAAAGGCACGGGCAAATGGGCATCTAGTTTACGCATGCACTGGGCGAAGTAAAGCGGAAATGCCCGATTATATTTTAAATATCGGACTAGATGGGATGATTGGGGGCAACGGTGCCTATGTCGAACATGACGGCAAGGTGATTATGCATCAAATGTTGTCTGCCAAAGATGTTCGTGAAATTGTCGATTGGTTGCATGAGCGTCATTTAGAATTTTACATCGAGAGCAATAACGGGCTTTTTGCGAGTGAAAACTTTCGTGAAGTGGCGCGTCCAGTCATGAAAAAATACGCACTGAAAAAAGGAAAAAAGCTAGAAGAAGTAAAAGATCAAGAAGTAGAAGACGTGCTACATGGCGTCGTCTTCGGTGGGGAGCTGTATCGGGATGATGTGAATAAAATCAGCTTTGTCCTCAACTCTTATGAAGACCATGAAGCAAGTAAACAAGCCTTTGCGCATCTAAAAGCTGGCACATGGGGTGGTGTTGGCGAAACAGCCTTGTTTGGTGATTTAGGTGTGAAAGACATTACCAAAGCGCATGCCATTGATGTTTTACTTGACCATCTGCACGCTTCAAAGACAGATACGATTGCCTTTGGAGATGCGAAGGTCGATATTCCGATGCTTGAATATTGCCAAATTGGTGTCGCAATGGGCAATGGTGGCGAAGAAATCAAAGCTATGGCCGATTTTATTACCGATGCAGTAGAAGACGATGGACTTGCCCATGCTTTTGAAAAATTAGGTTTAATCTAACAAAAAACGCGCAGCCTTGAAAGTGAGGTTGCGCATTTTTAGTCTTAATATTGGGCTTGAATCGTGACTTGATTTTGCTTTAAGCCTGTTTTTTTGAAAAAGTCCTGAATAAAAAGTTGTGAATGTGTATAAGGACTTTCCGCATCTGTTAAGGTCAGTACGTAAAACTTATCATAGGGATTCATCCAGACGCCAAAATTCTTCAAAGCCACGATGTCGATATTGGGTGCATCTGCGGTTAATTCGATTTTGTATTGACGAACATTATGCATATTGTTGAAATTCATTTCCTGCCTCGATTCTATTATTTATTTGTTTATATGATAACACTTTCACCAAAAAACTCAAGCGTAGAAAACACCTTTAAAACACCAAAAAACTGTACAAATAGTAACGAAACTCTTTGTACAGCATTTTATCTATTTCACTGTTTTCATTAATTTGATAGATTGTTTGAAAGCCGCCAACACCCCACGGTCATTGTAAACAAGAACATTGGCTTTATACATTTTCGCTGATAAGACCATCACCACGGTACTAATCACGATATTTAGCGCTAAACTGATGAAAGCACCTGGATAGCTCACCACTTCATTGACAATTCTAAGTGGCATCGCAAAACTAGACCAATATGGAATATAAGAAGTAATGGTTAAAATCGGACTTTGTGTGTTGGTAAAGCTAAAGACCAAGCCGCCAAAATAGCCAATCATCGCCAAATACATCACCGGCATAATGGCTTTGGAGGTTTCTTCTGCGCGATTGACAAGAGAGCCTGCCACCGCTGATAAGACCGCATATTGGACAATTCCCGTCAAGACAAACAGGGCCACTAAGACAATATTTAAAAATAAAGTCCAACTAAAGTGCGCCCCAAAATCCACACTTGCTAAAAATGGCGCCAGTTGCTCATTATCCTTGAATTGATATAAACCAAGCAAAAAGACGGGAATGTAGACAGCCATCTGTGTCAAACCAACCAAGATGACCCCCATGATTTTTCCATAATAATGCGTGCTCGCCTTGGTACTCGATAATATAATTTCCATAATCCGACTACCTTTTTCCGTCGCAATTTCTTGGGCGATAATATTGGCATAATTCGCAATAAACAAGAATAAAATAATCGTGCAGGCAAATCCGATAATCATCTGAACAGCTGCGCCATCTTCTTGTTTTTTCGTTAATTGGCCTTGATCATTGACGGTCACTTTATTCACCGTAAGTGGCACTTGTTGGTCAAGTTGGGCTAATTGTTGGGCACTTAACCCTAACTTTTGGGCAGAGACTCGGCGTTGGATTTGACTTAACATCATGCGCAATTTCAGCTGCGTACTTGTTTCCACACTATCTTTGGCCAATAATTTTGCTTCGAGGACCTCTTTTGAAGTATCTAAAACCAAGAAGGCATCAATTTTATCCTCTGCCAGTTGCTTTTCTCCGGACTTTTCAGATTTCATCGCTTGAAACTCAAATTCCTTTGATTGGCTCAAGGCGTTGGCAAGTACCATCTGTTGGTCATACACGCCAATTTTGTCAATGCTAGACGCGTCACTCATAAATTTCCCCATGCCATAATACAAAGCACCAATTACAAGTGGCGCCAAAACCATAATCAAAAAGGCGGCCGAACGTACTTGTTTTTTATAAACATTTAATGCAATAATCCAAAACTTACTCATTTTCCGCACCTGCTTTCATCTTGAAAATCTCTTCTAAGGTTGGTGGCTGCTGAATAAACATCGGAATATAGCCGTCTTTAGTCACCATTTGAAAGATTTCTTTTCCCACCTCAGAATCTGATAAATGCAAAATAGTGCGATTGGCTTGATGGGTATCGACTTTGGCCACACCTGGTAAAGTCTCAAAATGATAATCGGTATAATCGCCTTCTAAATATAAACGGCTGCGACCAAAGGATTCTCTGATTTCATTGACTTTGCCATGCAGCACGGTTTGACCATTTTTCAGCATAATTAACTGGTCACAAATTTGCTCGACATTGTCCATATTATGACTTGAAAAAATGACACAAGCATTGGATTGGCGCAATTCGATAATCGCATTTTTCATGATTTGGGCGTTCACCGGATCCAAGCCACTAAATGGTTCATCTAAAATCACTAACTTCGGCTGATGAATTAAGGTCGCAATTAGCTGAACTTTTTGCTGATTCCCTTTTGAGAGCGTCTGGACTTTATCGGTTTTCTTGCCTTTTACTTGGAATTTTTCGAGCCAGCCGTCAATTTGTGGGGCGATTTCTTTCCTTGATTTGCCCCGTAACTCTGCAAAAAATAATAATTGCTCTTCTATCGTTAACTTCGGATACAAACCACGCTCTTCAGGCAAATAGCCGATGAAATTATAGTCTGCTTCCCCGATTGGATGACCGTTGAATAACACTTCCCCTTCATCTGCTTGTAAAAAATCTAAAATCAAGCGGAAAGTCGTGGTTTTCCCTGCACCATTTTGACCAATTAATCCTAAAATCGAGCCCGGTTCAATGGTAAAGGATAGCTGATCCAACGCTTTGTAATCCCCAAAAGTCTTGGATAAATTTCGTACACTTAACACAGCAAACACCTCTTTAATGAATCATCTTTTAATTTAATTTTTGTTTACGTAACTTCAAATAATAAACTTGGAATAAAATATTAAACGTCCCAAATAACGCGGTAACTATCAGTATTGCAAAAAATCCTGTATCGAAAAGTAATTGACCGATAAACGTAAGGCACATCGCAATAATAAAAACGATTTGCATTTTACTAAACGTTGAATAGGCACTTTGGTAAGTGAGTTCTTTTTCGGCTTCATCACTATAGGATAACCATTGCTCTAAATAATTCACCGAAGTCGGATCAGCTTTACTTTTCTCAGGATAAACCTTAATGGATAGACGATACAACTGGATAATAACATAGTCGATATAAAAAAAATTGAAAATATATAAAACTGCAATGATAAGATAGATATCTATCTCAATAATTGTATTTAATAAGCACGCACCCAAGATGAAGAAACAGATACTCACAGCCGCCAAAATCTGACCACGAGCAAACTGTATTTCAAATTTATCTTCTAAAAAATCCAATGCCTCTTCCTCTGCTTGGATAATCCTTTGTACAGTCCGCTTCGTTTTTCCATAGTAAATCCCCAACACGATATTCGCAACGATACAGCCAAACAAAAAGAGATAAACAAAAGCTTGTTGTAAAAATAGTTTGAGCTGATTTAAATCGATATGCCAAAAGCTACGATTCAATCCTCCGATAATTGATCCTCCCAGACCAATCACAGCGCCTAATAAAGCAAATTTCATCGTTTTGCCTATCTATTTCTTCAACACCTTATCCTTTTTCATTTTCATCATCCTCCTCTAATTGAAAAATGTCTTCTACTTTGACTTGGCAGATTTGAGCAATTTTGAGTGCAAGGGCCACAGAAGATGAATAGTCGCCACGCTCAATGAGACTAATGGTTTGCCTAGATACCCCCGCTAATTTACCTAGCTCTGTTTGATTCAATCCTAAAGAAGAACGATACTCTTTTAAATGGTTAATCAGTCCCATCTTCCCCCACCTCGATATTCTTTTTTTGAATCATTTTTGACAAATATCCTTGTCATCCACACTCTAACATTGACAACTATTCTTGTCAATTGTTTTTGACAAGTTTTTTTGTCATTCTTTGGTAAAGGCGGGAGAAAAGGGAGGAAGGTTCGTATTTTTTCAACCTTTCTCAAAACAAAAAAAACCAGCCTAACAACCTTGCTAGACTGGTGAGATTATTTATTTTGCATAGTCCACAGCACGAGTTTCGCGGATAACCGTAACTTTGATATGACCTGGATAATCCAATTCATCTTCAATTTTCTTACGGATGTCACGAACTAGGCGAACTGCGTCTAAATCTGATATTTCTTCTGGTTTAACCATTACGCGGACTTCACGACCTGCTTGTACAGCAAAACTAGATTCCACACCTTCAAAACTATTGGAGATGTTTTCTAGATTTTCCAAACGACGAATGTAGTTTTCTAATGATTCACTACGAGCGCCTGGACGGGCAGCAGATAAAGCATCGGCTGCGGCCACTAAAACAGAGATGATAGAAGTTGCTTCGGTATCACCGTGGTGAGAAGCAATGGCATTGACCACCACTTTATTTTCTCGATATTTTGCTGCTAATTCGGCACCAATTTCCACGTGTGAGCCTTCAATTTCATGATCGAGCGCTTTACCGATATCATGTAAAAGACCGGCACGTTTGGCTAATTGGATATCTTCTCCTAGTTCAGCAGCTAAAACGCCTGCTAATTTAGCGACTTCGACTGAGTGATTTAACACATTTTGACCATAACTTGTTCTAAAGTGTAGACGACCTAAAATCTTGATTAAATCAGGATGTAGAGTATGTGCACCCACTTCAAAGGCAGCTTGTTCTCCGTATTCACGAACGCGTTCATCCATTTCTTTGCGTGATTTTTCGGCCATTTCTTCAATACGCGCTGGATGAATACGACCATCTTGAATGAGTTTTTCAAGTGTCATGCGAGCAATTTCGCGACGAATCGGATCAAATCCGGATAACACCACTGCTTCAGGTGTATCATCAATAATTAAATCAATCCCGGTTAATGTTTCAAGGGTACGAATATTTCGTCCTTCACGACCAATGATGCGACCTTTCATCTCATCATTTGGCAGATTGACCACAGAAACTGTCAATTCTGAAACTTGGTCAGCGGCACAACGTTGGATAGCCAATGAAAGTAAGTTTTTCGCCTTACGATCCGCTTCTTCTTTGGCGCGCTGTTCAGATTCTTTCACCATCATTGTTAACTCATGGCTTAATTCTTCTTCTGTTTGTTTCATGATGACTTGTGCGGCATCTTCTTTAGTTAATTCAGCAATGCGCTGTAATTCTGTTTGTTGTTGTTCAATTAACTTTTCAACTTCTTTTTCTCGCTCATCGATAACGTGTTGTTTTGCTGCAAGTTTTGTTTCCTTGCCTTCTAAAGTGTGCTCACGTTTTTCTAATGAGTCATCTTTGCGATCTAAAAGCTTTTCTCTTTGAAGCAAACGATTTTCTTGTGATTTTAATTCTTGTCTGCTTTCTTTGAGTTCGCTTTCAATCTGACTGCGATATTTTTGATTTTCTTCTTTGGCTTCTAATAGAGCTTCTTTTTTCAGAGTTTCAGCTTCTTTATTCGCCGCGTTGATAATCCCAACAGCCGAATTTTGCGCATCAGCAATCTCTTTGGCGTGACGAGTATTCGCAACAAAAATTCCAATCCCTAAACCGACAACCAACCCCACGATGATAGCGAGGAGAATGTAAAGTACCATTGAATCACCTCCATACTATCGTTTTTTTAATGTAGTTTTAAATCTTGTTCAGAATAAATGAATCTACTTAGGTGTATTATTACATACACAGTTTTATTCTAATGTTTCCAACTTAGTGTGTCAACTTAAAAATCGCTATTCTAAAAACTTGTGCTTTGTTACACAAAAAGACCTCAAACACCGAAAAATTACGGCTACTGAGGTCTATGAAATCGATTATTCTAAATCTAATGTTTCTTGTTCGGTTTCTCCGGTATTTTCAGTTACTTCAATGGTGCTACCATCGCCAATACCATAGGCATCACGAACTTTGACTAAAAGCTCACTGACCATCTCTGGGTGATCTTTCATATAGTTTTTGACATTTTCGCGTCCTTGTCCAATTCGTTCACCATTGTACGAGTACCATGCTCCGCTCTTATCGACTAAATCAACATTGACCGCCATATCTAGCAATTCCCCTTCTTGAGAAATTCCTTCACCGTACATGATATCAATTTCTGCTACTTTAAATGGTGGCGCTACTTTATTTTTCACGACTTTAACCTTGGTACGGTTACCAACAATATCGCTACCTTGTTTTAATTGTTCAGAACGACGTACTTCTAAGCGGACTGTGGCATAAAATTTCAAAGCACGTCCACCCGGTGTGGTTTCTGGATTCCCAAACATGACACCGACTTTTTCACGGATTTGGTTGATAAAAATCGCAATCGTCTTGGTCTTATTAATTGTACCAGATAATTTACGTAGGGCCTGAGACATCAAACGAGCTTGTAACCCAACGTGTGTATCCCCCATTTCGCCATCGATTTCGGCACGTGGCACTAAAGCGGCAACTGAGTCAATGACAATAATATCGACCGCGCCACTAGAAACAAGGGCATCGGCAATCTCTAGACCTTGTTCACCGGTATCTGGCTGTGATAAAAGTAATTCGTCAATATTCACGCCTAGCTTTTTGGCATAGGCTGGATCTAAAGCATGTTCGGCATCGATAAAGGCTGCCGTTCCGCCTTGTTTTTGAACTTCGGCAATCGCATGTAAAGCAACCGTCGTCTTACCAGAACTTTCTGGGCCGTATACTTCAATAATTCGCCCTCTTGGATAACCCCCTACTCCTAAAGCAACATCCAATGCAAGCGAGCCACTTGGTACGGTGGAGATTTGTTGGTCGGCTTTTTCACCAAGCTTCATGATAGATCCTTTACCAAAGTTTTTTTCTATTTTTTTCAATGCAGCATCTAAGGCTGTTTTACGATCATCGGCCATAATTCTTCCCCTTTCATGAATCCTTCTACGCGATTCAAACTCATTTTTATCATAAACGTTTCTAGGTAAAAATGCAAGCAAAAACGAACAGGTATTCGATTTTATTTTAACCTCTATGCTTCCGCCAAAAGCGCACGGTAAACGAGATTTAGTCCAAACATCACAGCGGCTTGGCGGATTTCATTGCGGCCATGGGGGAACTGTTTACAATAGGTCTGTACCCCATTTGGAGTCGCCAAAGCCATCCAGACAGTTCCGACTGCTTGGCCTTCTAATTCATCCGGTCCCGCCACACCACTAAAAGCAATAGCATAATCCGTTTGCGCTTTTTGCTGCATATTTTTAGCCATTAAGGTGACACAAGCTTCACTCACAGTCCCGATTTCTCGTAAATAATCGGCATCAATATCTAATAAAGCCGCCTTCATCTCAAGAGAATAAGTGACTACACCACCTTTAAAGACCTGTGACACCCCCGGATATTGTCCCAAGGTGGAAGCAAAAAGGCCGGCTGTCAAACTCTCAGCCACACTGATTGTCCGTTTTTGCTCTTTTAATTGGACAATCATCGCCTCCGCTAAAGAAAAATCATCCCCATAACCATAAAAGTAAGTACCGGCCAAAGCTTGAATTTTCTCCTCTAATTCATCCAGTAACACATCGGCTTCATCTTGGGTAGGGGCATTGGCTGTCAGGCGCAACGTTACTTCATTGGTTTTGGCATAGGGAGCTAGCGTAGGGTTGGTCTGATGGTCAATTAAATCCGCTAAAAGCGTGACTAACTGCGATTCGCCAATACCATAAAAACGCAGCACCCGAGAATAGAGCTTCGTATCTTGCGGATTGATTTCACGCAAAAGTGGCACGACATTTTGACGAAACATCGCCTTTAACTCGCGCGGTGGCCCAGGCAATAATAAATAGTGAGTATGATCGCTATCTTCATAATAAATACCGACCGCTAGACCATTTGGATTGGCAATACCACGACCATCCTTAAAAGTGAGGGCTTGTAATAAATTATTTTCGGTCATTTCTCGCTTGGTCTTGGCAAAATAATCCATCAAACGTGCATGCCCTGTTGGATCATAGACTAATTCTTGATTGACAAATTTGGCTACAGTTTGCTTGGTTAAATCATCTTGCGTAGGCCCCAAACCACCACAAAGCACGATTAAATCACTCCGACTTTTGGCACGTTCAAGACAGGCCGTCAATCGCTTTTCATTATCTCCGACTGCGACATGATAATAAACATTAATACCCAAATTGGCTAATTGCTCTGAAAGATAGGCCGCGTTAGAATTAACGATTTGCCCCATCAAAATCTCTGTTCCGACTGCAATGATTTCTGCATTCATGCATTTTCACCTCTACTTATTAAATACGAAAAAAAGGCCAGAAAACTTCTGAACCTTTTTTAAATTACATTGATCCTTTAAATACATCCTTGTTTTTGATAAAATAATCTGCCCCTGAATAAATGGTAAACACTAGACATGCATATAATAAGATTAAGTCTACCGGAATATTCAAAGCCGCAAAAGGAATATTATTCAATAACAAGAAAATAATCGCAAACATCTGCGTTGCGGTCTTAATCTTGCCTGGCCACGCGGCTGCCATGACCTCACCATGTTCTACTAGCAAGAGACGTAAACCAGTCACCGCTAATTCTCGGCACACGATAATCGCCACGACCCAAGCTGGTGCCTTGCCTAACTCGACTAATAAAATGAAGGCTGTCATCACCAACATCTTATCAGCTAGTGGATCGGCAAATTTTCCGAAGTTGGTCACTAAGCCACGCGCTCTGGCAATCTGACCGTCCAACCAGTCTGTAAAGCTCGCTACCGCAAAAATAATGGCTGCTAATAAATGCGTGATTAATAATGTTTGTCCCATGACTTCGATACTGCCTAAATGAATAGGCGCAGCTAACATAATGATGAATAACGGAATCATAAAAATACGTAAAACCGTTAACTTATTAGGTAAATTCAACACTTACACCGTCTTTCTAAATCCTTATTGGCATCACTTTAATTGATAATTACATTTCCAAATTATACATGAAATGCGTGAATTTTTCCATTTTATTTACAAAAATACGTTTATTGTGCTTGTGTCGTTGTTTGATTGGCTTGGGTGCCTTGATTTTGATAGCTGATGATAAAGTCTAGATTCTTTTTCGTTACCTTATAAGCAGGGTTCTTGAAATCTAACTTTTGACTGTTGACTTGAACCTCGACATTGTCACTTGCGCCTAACACAATCGTCCCTTGTGTCACTTGATCAGGCAGTGTGTAGGTTTGTTCGACACCGGCTTGCAAAGTGTATTGATATAAATAGCTACCGTTGACCATCACCCCTACCCAACAAGGACCATTGACGCCTTTAAATTGGAAGGTAATCGGTGCCTTAGCTTGGTTAATAGCCACTTGTGCTTGTGCTGCCGACAGTTGGGTCACAGACATTTCTAGCTTATTCTTCTCTTCTTTCGTTGTGCTAGTCGTGCTGCTTTCTTTGGTACTTTCACTTGTGCTACTACTTGAAGAAGTATGACTAGTAGAAGATTTGCTGCTTGCTTGCTTTTCCACACTGCTAGGCGCTTCAATCATCGACGTACTCTTATAATCTTGTAAAGTCGTATAACCTACAATAATCAAGATAACCAAAGCGATACTACCTAATATAATAATCGGAATATAATCTTTTTGTTTGCCACGACGGCTCATTTGGGTGTGCACCTGTGTTCGGGTATTTTGAACTTCTGCCACTTGTTCACGCTTTGGCAATTCTGGCAACAATTGATCCTCATCGCCATCAAAAGCCGCCACTAATTTCTCGCCATTAATCCCTACCGCTTGAGCATATTGACGGATAAAGGTCCGCACATAATAATCCCCTGGCAAGCGGTCAAAGGCACCTTGCTCTAAAGCCTCCAAATAGCGCTTTTGAATCTTGGTCATTTGTTGCAATTCATCTAATGATATCTTTTTATTTAAACGGGCTTCTCTCAATGTTGCACCAATGATTGTTTCGTTACCCACTTACTATCTACCCCAGTCTGTTAAAAATTCTTAGCTCTCTTAGAATATCACAAATCGCGGCATTTTCCTGTAATTTTCCATCAAAAATTTAAAGTATTTTCAAAAAATTAAACATTTCGCTAAACTTGACGATATTTTTTCAATCCTAAAATATTTAAAAGGGTGAAAATCAAAATAAACAATCCTAAAATAAGCAAATCAAACGCCACATCTGCTATACCAGCACCCTTAATCATCACTCGGCTAAGCGCATCACCGGCATAAGACAACGGCAAGACAGCCCCTATGTTTTGTGCCCACTTCGCCAATGAATCAAGCGGAATAATCCCAGAAAAAAGGAGTTGCGGAATCACGGCTACTGGGATAAACTGCATCATCTGAAACTCTGAATTGGCAAAAGTCGAGATAAACAAGCCCATCGATAAGGCCGCAAATGCTGTTAATACATTAATACCCACTACTAATAACAAAGAACCTTGCAAATGCGCATGTAAAAGATAGATTGAAAACAACACAAGTAAAATCGTCTGCAAAATCGCGAATAATCCAAAGCCTAACAAATAGCCTAACACTAATTCAGACCGGCGAATGGGTGTCATTAACAGTCTAGTTAAGGTTCCTGATTGGCGCTCACGTAATAAAGCAATCCCAGAAATCAAAAAAACAAAGAAAAAGACCAAAAATGCGATAAATATCGGAAATATCTTGTCAAAATACGTACTATCTGCCTTGCCATATAAATAATGAAACTGTAATTTTGGCTGCTTTGCTTGAGATTTGGGTAGCACCTGACTGATGAATTGCTGCATCTGTCCAAGTTGACTACGGGTAAGAGTCGTTTGAACTATTGCTTTGGTTTGGGCGGTCACATTCGGATCACTATTTTCAAAGTAAAGCTGCCACTGCTGATCTTTTACCGTTAAGACCGCACTTAGATCAGGATTTTTTCTTAGCTCGGCAGTAGGTGTCGCCTGAGTAAGCGGATGTACCTTGATTTTATCTTTAGGTAGGGCACGGATAAAACTTTGTGGTACCTTTTGATCGACGGCTAGCTGCAAAGTCGTCTCACTCGTACTATCAAAAACAAAATGAATCAAACTAATCATCATTAATGGTGCGAATAGCATCAAGGCTAAGGTCCGTTTATCGCGCAAAATTTCTTGAATCACTCGCTGGATAATTACTAATATATTCATTGTTTTTGCACCTCCAAGAATACTTCTTCAATCGTTTGGACTTGATAGGTTTGCTTTAATTCTTGGGGGCTGGCTAGAGCTAAGAGGCGTCCTTCAAATAATAAGCCCACCAAATCGCATTTTTCCGCATCATCCATCACATGCGTCGTCACTAAAATCGCCGTTTGTTGTTGTTTCAAGCGTTGAAGTTCGTGCCATATACTGACTCTTAAAGCCGGATCGATTCCTACAGTCGGTTCATCCAAAATAAGGACTTCTGGATCATTTAGCAGCGCAATCGCTAAAGAAAGCCGTCTTTTCATCCCACCGGAAAACTTGCTTACTAACTTTTCTAGATGGGAGGTTAATTGGACTAAATCCGCTACTTGTACGATTTTTTCTTGTGTTTTTTCTTTGCTTAAACCCAGTAAATTGGCAAAAAAACGTAAATTCTCACGGGCAGTCAAATGTTCATACAATGCATCTGACTGTCCCATATAGCCAATTTTAGCTAATACTTTGCGATTGGGCATCGATGTCGATAATACTTCTACTTGACCGCTATCTAATTTTTCCATCCCTAATAAACAGCGAATACAAGTCGTCTTACCCGCACCCGATGGACCAATTAAGCCGACAATCTGGCCTTTGGGTAACGTAAAATCTAGCGGTGCGAGTACTTGCTGTTTGCCATAACTTTTACTTGCCTTTTGCATCTTGGCACCTATTGTGAATTCTGCCATTGTCCTCACCTCATTTTGCCTCTATTATACATAATTTCATAACATAGCGTGATTGTTTTGCACAAAAAAAGTGACATCTTTGCAATGAAAGATGCCACTTCAATAGCTTATTCCGGAATTAAATCAAAACGACTAAATCCAGCTTCACATATAAATTGATCCGCTGCTTGATAGATATCCTCTAATGTAATGCCTTTAATGATGTCTGGCATATCAAACAAGGTCAACTCTCCAAATAAATCTTGAGTAAATTGGTTGGCGATATGCTCTAAAGAATTCAATGATTGGAAATACTTGCCGAGCGTTTTCTTCTTCAATAACGCTAGATTTTCCTCGTTAACACTTGAATCTGTGCGATAATTTAGGACGATTCGCTTCACTTCTTGCTCGAAAGCATCTAATTTGTCCGTATCTGATGAAAAAAGCGCACAGTGAAACTCGCGGTCTAAGTTAAACTCAAAACCAAACGTATCATCAATAATTCCTTCATTATACAAGCGCAAGAAATTCTCAGAAGTATTGCCCAAAAGCATTTGGAATAATAGATGTAAAGCACTTCTGAAAATCATTCTTTCTTTAGGATCTTGTGGCAAGTTTGCTGGCAAGCCTTTGATTCCTAAAACCGACTTACTGCGATTGACCGGCATCACCAGTTTGCTATAACGCACGATATCATCATATGTTTGCTCAGGAAAGACGCGGACAATCTCTTGAATCGGCGCAAAAGTTTTCGCTGCTTGATTGGCCTTAATCCAAGCGAATGTTTCCTCGACATCGATATTGCCGACCACAAACAAGGTCATATTGCTCGGATGGTAGAAGGTTTGATAGCACAAATACAAATCATCCGCAGTAATTTGGGCAATACTTTCTTCTGTACCTAAAATATCAATTCCCATTGGATGATTGGCATAAAGGTTGCGCAACATACCATAAAACTGTTGACAATAGACATCATCATCGTACATCTGGATTTCTTGACCGATGATGCCTTTTTCCTTTTCAACTGTCTCAGGCGTAAAATAAGGCTCTTGCACAAAATCAAGCAAGGTATCTAGATTTTCCTTGATATGATTGGTTGCCGAAAAAAGATAGCTCGTTCTCGTAAAACTCGTAAAGGCGTTGGCTGCAGCACCGAGCTCGCCGAATTTTTGGAACACATCACCTTGTTCTTTTTCAAACATCTTATGCTCTAAAAAGTGAGCAATCCCATCTGGTACCTGATGCAATTCTTGACCTTTAAAGCCAAAATGATTATCAATCGAACCATAATTCGTACTAAATAATCCATACGTCTTATGAAATCCCTCTTTTGGCAAAAGATAAACTTTCAAACCGTTGTCTAAACGTTCATAGTATAACGTTTCATTGATTTGTTCGTAACGTTTTTTATGCATGCTTTTCACTTCCTTCTAAGAAAAAGACCGCTTGGAGACGCAGTTTTTTCGCGATTTGTTGTACCTCTTCTTTGGTGACTTGCATGACTTTTTCGATATATTCTTCTGGTGTTTTACGTTTATTTGGCAACCAAGCATGCATATACTCTATTTCGGTTAACGCCTGGGCATTATCCAGTGAAAGCAAGAGATGGTTTTGAATCATCGCCTTGGTTTGTAGTAAAGCTTGCTGAGAAAAGTCTCCTTGGGCTAAAGCGGTTAATTGCTCACTAATTAAATGCATGACTTTTTCCCGATTTTGGACATCAATGCCGGTCTGCACGGTCACAAGCCCTCTGAAAGAATCGATACTACTGGACGCATAGTAAGCAAGACTTTCTTTTTCACGCACATTCATAAATAATTTCGAATGTGGGAATCCGCCAAACAAACCATTAAACACCGTTAAGGCATAAACCTCTTCATCTGTGTAGTAAATATCGGTGTGATACGCCAAATTCAATTTAGACTGCGTGACATTTTCGCGCAAGACTTGTTCAGAAACGACTGGACGAAAATCTTGGTGGTAAAAAATGTCTGGTTGGACGCGTTTGGTTTGACTGAAAGGCCACTTGCTAAATAATTGCGCCATCTCTTCTTGGGTGACATCGCCGACGACAATGATATCCACTTGATCTTCTGTCATCATTTTTTGATAAGCTTTCATCAAATCGGCATTGCTTGTTTCACGCAAATCTTGGGCCAAACCAAAGCTAGGCACGCCTTGATCACTAGAGGAGTCAAAATACAACTCTTGTAATTTCAACCCAGCTAAGGCCTGTTTATCCTCTTGTACACTTTCGATATATTCGATTAAATTCGCTTTTTCTAACTCAAAGGTCGCCTCATCAAACAGCCCATCTTTGGTTAATGGCGAAAAAAGCACCTCTTCTAAAAAATCCACCCCATCAGATAGTAAGCGCTCATCTGAAAGATACTTCCCATTAACTAGACTCATCGATACATTTAGTTGATGTAGATTGCCTTTTTTCGTCACATTCATGCCAAAACTAGCCCCATACATTTGCGCTAACTTAGCACTTAAATCCGTTTGGCGTGGATATTTGGCACTGCTCGTTTCTAACACACTAGTAAGCAAAGTACGCTGACTAGCTAGACGTCTTTCATGCGTGGTCGTAAAACGAATAAAAATACGAACAGTCTTGAATTTTTGTGTCGGAATTACACTTAAAGTAACTCCCTCTTGTAATTCAAGCATAGAACCCCTCCTAAATCGGTTTCTTTTAAATAAAACTATTGCAAAATGATATTTGGATTAATTATAACACATTTTTTATAAAACCTCGCATTTTGTGCCTTAAATATGAAAAAATCTTGTATCTTTAAGTCTAATTGATTGCAAAATTCCCCAACATTCTTATATAATACTTTTGTAAATAATTATTGAAAGGGAATTGAAAATGAAAGGTATGTTTAAAGAATTTAAAGAGTTCATGATGAAAGGCGACGTTTTAGACATGGCCGTGGGTATCGTTATTGGGGGTGCCTTCACTGCTATCGTGAAAAACGTGGTTGATGGTCTAATCACACCATTAATCGGTTTTGTGGTATCTTTAATTACTGGTACCAAAGATTTGGAAGGGGCTTTATCCGTGCTAGATTGGACTCCTGTGAAAGGTGTCACTTTCCAATTTGGTTTAGTGATTAGTGCAATTATTACATTCATTATTACTGGTTTTGTGTTATTTATGATAGTCAAAGCGGCTAACAAAGCCAAAAGCATCCGCAAAGTAGAAGAAGAAAAAGCAGAAGAAGCTACTCCTGCCCCAACTGCAGAAGACTACCTTGCTGAAATTCGCGATTTATTAAAAGAACAAGCAAAATAATCCAGACGAAAAATACCTAGCCAAAATCATTGCGGCTAGGTATTTTTTATTACTTTTTACCGTTTGAAAGCAAAATAAAGACCTGTCTTACACTTTTTCTGAAGCTAAACGCATATCAATATGTTCGATGTCATCTTCTAAATACGCTTTTGAAATCGCCTCAAAACCAAAACCTTCATAAAATTTGCGCGCATAAGTCTGGGCGCTGATATAGACATCCTCGCCTTTATACTGATACGAACTGTAATCAATCGCCGCACGCATCAATTGCCACCCCACACGCTGATGACGTAATTTCGGATGCACCACCACACGACCAATTCTAAGCTTCTCGTCTTGATGATAAATCCTAGCATAACCCACCATCTCGTCATCTATTCGTAAACAAATATGATAGGCTGATAAATCGTGTTCATCAATATCTTGGTACGGACAGTTTTGCTCGACAATAAAGACAAGATTACGCAAACGATACAGCTCGAATAATTCCATCGTAGTTAAATCACTAAATTTCTTAGCTGTAATATCCATGCTATTCCCCCTCGCCTCTATTATACGGTCTATTGAAACAAATTGCAGTAAAAAAGACTGACCCTATGTAGAATCAGTCTTTCGTATTTTGTTTCTAAATAGCTGGTAGATACTCGATTTCTACCGTCTTCGTCAAAATATCAGAGTAGCTATAAGACACACGCTCAAAAGCATTTTCCTCAGGATCTAAATCCACGACAAACACTGCTGGATAAGTCTGTGTCAAAATCCCTTTACGCTTACTTTGACGCTTACGACCTACCTGAACGATTATTTGTATCTGGCTACCAATATGCGCTTGAAGATCTTTTTTAATGCTGGCTACCGTTGCTGTCATCGCATTCACCTCGAGCTCCATTGTAACACAAATAGATAAAATAATCAATATTACCACGTTCAAAATCAAATTTCAACTAAGAATGTTAGAAAATGAAAGAGATTTAATGAAGAAAATGATGAATGCGGTTTAGACAATCACTTGTTAGCAACTTAGGTTAAAAAGGTAGATATTTCATCCACTCACGCAAGAAATTCCCCCGCTGTAGATGAAAGGTCTGTTCCTTTAGCTTTTCGATTATTTTTAGATTGTAGTAAGTCTTAGGAATCTCTAAAAAGGTCTCATAACTATGACATTTTTGATACACCTTCTCAGAATCCAAATCACGCTTGAGGATGGCTTGCCCGAGATACGCAAAATAGCCGTATTTGATCAGTTTTTTTCGATTAAATTGAGTATCTAATTGACATTTGTTATTTGACAACTGGATACCATTTTGTGATAAATGATCAATGACTTTTGGATTCACCCAGATACTGTAATCTTTATGCGATACTACCGGAACAAGCACTAAATCTCTGGTTATGACTGGAACGGAACAAAGACGTATTTTAAACATCTGGCTAAAAATTTCTTGCTGTTCTTTTCTAGTTAAGTAATAGTCTGCCGTAATCAATTGTGTAAAAAATAAATCTATACCTATACGAATATAACTGACATACTTTTCAGATAGCAACACTGTATGAGATACACCTTGAATGGATAACCCAATTACTGCCAACATTTCTCCATCATCCTCTGAAAACGCACAACCATCAACATAGAATCCGTTTACAATCCTTTCAATGGACACACTTCTTTCAAGCCTATCCATTACCTTTGCCAAAGATAGCCGCTTTTCAACTTTCAATCGTTCATCTTTCATTTTTACCCCTAATATTCATTTGCTAAACTGCCAATCATTATAACGAAAATAACCGGAGTATTCAATACTTGTGAAACAAACAACTTTTCATTCCATAACAATACAATTCATTAGTAAACGTTGAAAATACCTTGCCAAACTTTTATTATTCTTTTCTAAGGCGCGTAATTCTGTAAATTCTTCAGCAAAACAGTTCCATGCTGTACTTAAATTTTCATAGCTGGCTTGAAATGGTGCTAAATTTTGCATTGATACATATCTTTGAAATAAGCAAATGCGCCATAACAACTGACAACATCGCTCTTTTTGAATAATTCTCAGCGGATAGGTGTCTTCTAAATGGCTTAGTCTCTTTTCCAATTGCTTTTTATTTTGGACGTCAAGTACTAACTGCTCTAAGCCAATGATTTGTTTCAGTAAAAAGACTTTTCCTCTTGGTGATAATTGAAAATTCAAATGATAAGCCTCACTTTGTTCATATATCCGTGTCTCACCAAGTAAAATAGGATTGCTTTCAGGTTTGGAAATTAGAGATATCCATGCTCTAAGCCATTCTAACTGGTACCTATCACCTTCTACTTTCACAGAACCTTGATGCTTTAAAGAAATATGAAATGGATGCAACCATGTTTCAACCTGCTTTAATTTTCTTTTTAATGTAGATTTGCTGTAAAAATACTGGTGAATTAATTCATCATAGCTAAAAGAATCGCCGCTCAATAATTGAAAGAGTAGTTGAAACGCCAAATTATCAGATAACAAGATCTGAAAAATACACCAAGGATATAAGTCATCATTTCCCTTATAACTGATTCCTTGATCATCTATATCAATCGTGTATGCAATAAGTGTGGCATCACAGCATAAAAAGAATTGTTGAATAGCCTTTTTTCTTATTCCTGTTTCCTTACTGATTTCTTTATAACTTAAATATTGTTTTTGGGGTAAGTGTTGTAAGCTTTCGTATAATTTCAGCCTTTGCTTATTCAAAAAAAATTGAAACATATTTTCCTTATAGCTAGATGATAGCATTCCTTTCAGATATGTTTCCCCCATCTATATAAAAACTAACATTAAAAAAAATTGATAAATCAGAAATATTGAATTATTTTTTATAACAGGTGCCAAAATATCCCGGATACTGTGATATTTTTATTCAAAACGAATCTCTATTTTCTATTTTCAAACCATCTTTTTTTCATTTATGTTTAAATATTCCCCTTTTAAATATAAAATAATTTTATTACTAACCTATATATCATAGTGATTTCTTCTTTATAATCCTGAGTTTTACACTTTAAAAAGTATAAAACTCTCCTAATGCTTGAAAA
>SAMEA3387512__coassemble_847_pt1 | contig 61022 bp, 54 predicted proteins | sample SAMEA3387512__metabat2_high_PE_013 | metagenome-assembled genome bin SAMEA3387512 (sample SAMEA3387512) | Felis catus | biome: Faeces | place: United Kingdom | collected 2012 | reverse complement strand
CAGTATAACTGGAGAACTAGAAGGATGATATACACCTTGTTATTGGGCGCTTACTGAACACCGAGTATTTTGTTGGTTTTTAGTCTATTGATAACGATTCTCAATGAAAACGGTGAAAAATATATTGGAATTTTCTAAAAATTTATGTAATATTAAAAATATTCTTAATGAAACTCATTGAAAATGAATAATAAATGAGAAAGTTGATTGTTGGTAGGTTTAGATGAAAAAAGGAAGGTGTAATCAATGACGACAGCTGAAAAATCAAAATTAATGTACGATCCTTCATTTGAAAAAGATGCTTGTGGGATGGGATTTATCGCGCAAAAAGATGGCAAAGCAAGTCACCAACTAGTCGACTATGCATTAACCATGTTAGAAAGAATGAATCACCGTGGGGGAACTGGTGCGGAGCCTGATACGGGTGATGGGGCAGGGATTTTAATGGCCATGCCTGATAGTTTCTTCCAGAAAAAAGCGCAAGAAGTAGGCGTACAATTGCCACCAAAAGATGATTATGCGGTGGCCATGCTATTTTTACCAAAAGAAGCCGAGCAAAAAGCAACTTTACAACAGGCGATTGTCAATGATATTGAACAAGCAGGATATCATGTCTTATGGCAAAGAGATGTCCCATATGCATTTTCAAACTGTGGACCTGGTGCTCAAAAAGTGATGCCAAGTTTTGTCCAAATTTTTATTGAAAAACCAGTGGATACGAAGGCAGGACGAGCATTTGAAGATCAATTATTCTTGCTTCGTCGCAAATTAGAAAAAACGTATCTAGCGAGTGATTTGACGATTTGTACGTTATCGAGTCAGACGATTTGTTATAAGGGGATGCTGCATGCTTATCAAGTGCGTCTATTCTATCTAGATTTACAAGATGAAGCGATGGAAACAAGTATTGCCTTAACCCACTCGCGCTTTTCAACCAATACTTTCCCTAGTTGGAATCGTGCACAACCTTTCCGCTTTTTAGCCCACAATGGTGAAATTAATACCTTACGTGGTGCGGAAAACTGGATGCACTCTCATCAGATTGAAGTCTATGATGAAGAAAACTCTGACTCTGCGAAATTAGAAAACTGTATGGAATACCTTTATCGCAATGGTCGTGATATGGCGCATGCGTTAATGATGATGGTCCCTGAGGCGTGGTCTAAAGAAGCCAATCTATCTGCCAGCCAAACAGCTTTCAATGAATATAATGCAAGTTTTATGGCGCCATGGGATGGACCGGCTGCTTTATGTTTCACTGATGGTCAATTAGTAGGGGCTGCTCTTGATCGTAATGGATTGCGCCCTTCACGATATTCGATTACCAAAGATGGTTTAGTGGTTGTAGCTTCTGAATCTGGTGTGGTTGACCTTGAGCCAAGTACCGTGATTGAAAAAGGTGTATTAGGACCAGCCAATTTCTTCTTAGTGGATACCAAAACTGGTAAAATCATGCATTCAGCAGAAGTCAAAGCCCATTATGCGAGCCAACATCCTTATGAAAAATGGATTGCGAAAAATACGTTAACTTTAGACAAAATTGCCCCCGTTAAACAAACTGCGACAAGCTATAGTGAACGTGACATGCAACAAATGTGGAAAGTCTTTGGATACACCGATGAAATGATTCGTACCGTGATTATTCCAATGGCTAAAGACGGGCAAGAACCGGTTATTTCTATGGGATTTGACTCTCCATTAGCGGTATTAAGTAAGAATCCACAGTCTTTATTTACGTACTTTAAGCAACAATTCGCGCAAGTCACCAATCCACCAATTGATGCGATTCGTGAAAAGATAGTCATTGGTACAGAGTTATTCTTAGGTCGCGATGTGGATGTTAAGGCTGATATTGAGAAGAACTGTACGAAATTAAAAGTGAATTCACCGGTGATTTCAACAGAGGATTTCTTAAAGATTCAATCCTTAAAACAAAAAAATCATCGTGCTGTGACTTTATCGACACTCTATGATTATGAACCAGATAAACGTCATACACTCGAAAAAGCGTTAGAGCAATTATGTCGAGAAAGTGAACGTGCCATCGACCAAGGCGCAACGATTTTGATTTTATCTGATCGTGATTATCAAAAAGGAAAACTTGCGATGCCGATTCTCTTAGCGGTTTCTGGTTTGCATAATTTCTTAGTCCGTCAAGGCAAGGCGGCTTTGGCTTCGATTGTTGTAGATACAGCTGAGGTATGCGAAGTGCATCATTATGCGATGTTGGTAGGCTATGGTGCAGGGGCGATTCATCCTTATGGGGCTTATCGTACTTTAGCGCATCTTGAATTGACCGACAAACTAGAAAATTACCGTCATGCGTGTGAAAAAGGCATTATCAAGGTGATGTCGCGGATGGGGATTTCGACGATTGCGGGTTATCATGGGGCACAACTATTTGAAGCGGTTGGGCTAAGTGAGAAAGTTGTGAATGAATACTTTACTGGTACGCAAACTCGAATTGGCGGTTTAAGTTTAGAGCAAATTGAAGAAGAATATGCTAAACGCTATGAGCTTGCCTATGGTCCTAAAGCCAATGATTACTTGCCATCTGGCGGTAGTTTCCAATACAAATCAGACGGTGAACATCATTTATACAATCCTAGAACAATTTATAATTTCCAAAAAGCAGTACGTGCCGGCGATTATGAATTATTTAAAGAATATGTGGCGCAGATGGAAGCAGAAATGGCGGAAAATCCTACCACCATTCGCTCACAATGGGAATTTAAAAAGACTCGTCCAAGTATTTCACTTGATGAAGTCGAGCCAGCTGAACGCATTGTCAAACGTTTTAAAGTTGGGGCGATGTCTTATGGTTCTTTGAGTGAAGAAGCGCATAAATGTTTAGCTGAAGCGATGAACCGTATTGGCGGAAAATCCAATAGCGGGGAAGGTGGCGAAAATCGCAATCGTTTCAAAGTGCAATCAGACGGGCGTAACTTCAATAGTCGCATCAAACAAGTGGCTTCTGGTCGTTTTGGTGTCAATGCAGAATACTTGATGAGTGCCGATGAAATTCAAATCAAGATGGCACAAGGGGCAAAACCAGGTGAAGGCGGTCAGTTGCCAGCGAAGAAAGTCTTCCCTTGGGTAGCGGAAATTCGTGGTTCAACGCCAGGGGTTATGTTGATTTCACCACCACCACATCATGATATCTATTCTATCGAGGACTTGGCACAGTTAATTTATGACTTAAAGACGATTAATCCATATGCCAAAATCAATGTGAAGCTAGTTTCTAGTACAGGTGTGGGTACGATTGCGACTGGTGTGGTCAAAGCAGGTGCCGATGTCGTCGTGATTTCTGGTTATGATGGTGGTACCGGGGCATCTCCGAGAAACTCTGTACGTGATGCTGGTCTACCATGGGAAATGGGATTAGCTGAAGCCCATCAAACCTTATCTATGAACCATTTACGTCAACGCATGACCTTAGAAACAGATGGTAAATTGATGACGGGTCGCGATATTGCGATTGCGGCGTTACTAGGTGCAGAGGAATTTAGTTTTGCCTCATTAGCTTTGGTCTCTATCGGTTGTGTCATGATGCGTGTATGTAGCTTAAATACATGTCCAGTCGGGGTAGCTACACAAAATCCAGACTTACGTAAATTCTTTGCCGGTAAGCCTGAACATGTCATTAATATGATGATGTTCTTAGCAGAAAATCTACGTGAAGTGATGGCTGAATTAGGCTTTAAGACAGTCGATGAAATGGTTGGTCACGGGGAAAACTTACAAGCACGCTTTGTTGCAAAAGGAAAGGCGAAATCATTAGACCATTCACGTATGATTGGCCATGAAATCGGAATTGAACGTAAAGTTGTTGATCCATTCTATGAAAAACGTCAATGGAAAGATTTAGATAGCTTTGCCAAAGGAGCGATTGAAGCCAAACAAGCTGTTACCGTTAGTCAAAGTATCAACAATGTCAATCGTAGTGTCGGTACACGGATGGCTGGTTGGATTGCGGAACGTTTTGGAAATTATGAAGTTGATCCAGGTCTAATCAAATATGTATATACAGGTATTGCCGGTCAAAGTTTTGGGGCTTTCTTAACACAAGGAATGGAATTAAAACTAATCGGTGAAGCCAATGACTATGTAGCGAAAGGTCTAAGTGGGGGTCGCATGATTATCGTGCCACCAAAAGACGCGGCTTATGATATCGAACATTCACCAATCGTTGGGAATGTTGCCTGTTTTGGTGCCAACCGTGGGGAAGCTTTCTTTAGAGGATTAGCTGGTGAACGTTTCTGTGTTAGAAATAGTGGAGCGCATGTCGTAGTGGAAGGCTGTGGTGACCATGGTTGTGAATACATGACTGGTGGTGTGGCGGTCATCTTAGGTAAGACTGGTCGAAACTTTGGTGCCGGGATGTCTGGTGGGGTAGCTTATGTCTATGATCCAGAGCAAACCTTTAGCCAACGTTGTAATTTGGAAATGGTTGATTTATATCCAGTCGGCCAAACAACTGGTGATGAAGTCTTAAAAGAATTAATCGAAAAACATTTAATGTATACAGATTCCGTAAAAGCGGCTGAAATCTTGAGTGACTGGGAGAATCAGCAGCAATTTTTTGTCAAAGTTTATCCACATGAATATCATCGAATGGTAGATGCGACACAAGAATTGGCACAAACTGGTTTAACAGGCGAAGAATTAGTCAACCAAGCATTTGAAAAAGTCGTGGGACCACAATTAAGTATCCCACAAGCACAAGGAAAGGGGTAAGAATGTTATGGCAGATCCATTTGGTTTTTTAAAACATGCAAGAAAAGAAAATCCATATCGCAAAGTAGACGAGCGAATTAAAGATTGGCGCGAATTACAGATTCCCCTTTCAGTTGAAGAACGTCAAGAACAAGCTTCTCGTTGTATGAATTGTGGGATTCCGTTTTGTCACACTGGAACCTTTTATGGTGGCAAGCGCGCGGTGTCAGGTTGTCCCAATGATAATCTAATCCCCGAGTGGAATGATTTGGTTTATCAAGGTCGCTTCAAAGCTGCTTTCGAACGCTTAGCACGTACCAACCCATTACCAGAAATGACGGGGCGTGTGTGTCCGGCACCTTGTGAAAAAGCTTGTACCGAGTCTTTAAATGGTTCAGGTGTTACGATCCACGATAATGAACGCTTTATTATTGACACCGCCTTTGAAAATGGTTGGGTGAAAGAATCTGGTCAGTCAGCACAAAGAACGGGTTTTAAAGTGGCGATTGTCGGTAGTGGTCCGGCTGGTTTAAGTGCGGCATGGCGCTTGAATCAATTAGGCCATGAAGTCACCGTCTTTGAACGCAGTGATCGCTTTGGTGGTTTATTGATGTATGGGATTCCAAACATGAAGCTAGATAAAGAAATCGTACAACGCCGCATTGATTTAATGGCGGAATTGGGCATTCATTTTGTGGCGAATACGGAAATTGGTCGTGATATTACGGCAGAAGAGTTACAGCGTGATTTTGACCGTGTCATTATTGCCGCTGGTGCAAGTGTGCCGCGTGATTTGAAAGTCCCTGGTCGTGAATTAAATGGTGTAAAATTTGCTGTTGATTACTTAACTGAAGCGACAAAAGATGTCTTAAAGCACGGTAAAGAAGCGACGAGCCGTAAATTAGAAGGAAAGCATGTGATTGTCATTGGTGGTGGCGATACGGGAAATGACTGTATCGGTTCAGCCATTCGTCAAGGAGCAGCTTCCGTTAAACAATTAGAAATCACGCCACAACTTCCCTTAGAACGTCAAAGCGATAACCCATGGCCAGAATATCCGATGATTAATCGTGTCGGCTATGGTCAAGAAGAAGCATTGACTGTTTTTGAAAAGGAACAATTGACTTACTATAGCACTTCAACTACTGGGTTTATTGGAGCAGAACGCGGGCAACTAATCGGGATTGAAACAATGAAAGTGGACCAAAAATTCCAACCAATTCCAGGAACAGAACAAGTGATGAAAGCTGATTTAGTTTTATTGGCGATGGGATTTTTAGGTGCGGAAAATAGTTTGTTAGAAAGTTTTGGTGTCAAAGAGGTCTATGATGATTCGACAACCAATAATGAACGTGTTTTGGTTGCTGGAGATGCTAAACGGGGCCCAAGTTTAGTCATTTGGGGCATTCGTGAAGGACGTCTAGCTGCTGAAAAAGTAGACCAAGCTTTACGTGCATTAACTTACCAAGCATAAAAAATAAGCCGTTGGATGATTCCAGCGGCTTTTTTGTACGTTTATTTGGCTAATGGAGTCAATTGCCAGTTACCATCTAAATAGACGGCTAGTTGATTCACACCATGTTTTTCCAATAAGCTTGACATATCCGTAAATAATAAGCGATAATCACTTGCGACATGGGCATCCGAACCAAGTGTAAAGAGTTGACCACCAAGCGAGCGATAAAGTGGGATAATGTAGTCATACAGCGCTTTGTTTTGATATTTTCCATAGCTTTTAGCATTTAACTCTAGGGCCATTTCTTTTTCGATGATGAGTTGTAAGATACGTGTTAATTGTTTTTCGTAATGTTCTCCTAATTCTTCAGGAGTAAAGGCTAAGCGGCGTAAACCATATTCAAAATGCGTTAAAATCTGTGCACCGCTAAAGCTTTTTAGTACGTGCTCCATTTGATTAAAATACTCAGATGCTACTTCAAATTTGTCTTTGGAGAGCACGACATCATCCATATAATCGAATTGTCCATTTTGGTGAATGCTCAATAGCTTTAAATCATAAGGATGACTGGCAAGGTAATCTTGAATTTGACGCTCTTGTCCAGGTACAACACCTAGTTCGATACCTTTTAATAGACGTGTAGGATATTTGTCGGCCAATTCGTGATGTTTTTGAACAAGTTTTTCATAGTCCGGGATATCATCTTGATACTGACTACAGGGATTTTTTAAGTCTAAATGATCCGTGGCAACAAATATTTCAGGTTGGTACGCAAGATAATTCTCGAATTGCTCTTCAGAATCAAAAGACAAGAACGTATGCAAATGTTGATCGTAATATTGCATGAAACCACTCCTTTTTTTGCTAGTAGGTATATTATAGAATTAGTTTTATTGAAAGAAAAGTAAAGATTACTTTGAAATATAAAAATATATTTGCTAAAATAATAGCGATATATTAATTGAGAGGATGTGAGTGAAATGAAGAAAAAGGGACCTACAATTCGGGATGTTGCAAAGGAAGCAAATGTCTCTGTAGCAACAGTATCAAGATATTTAAATAATAAAGGATACATGAGCGAAGAACTGAAACATAATGTGAGTGAAGCAATTGAAAAACTAAATTACATACCTAACCAAGTAGCGAGGTCATTCTATTCAAATAAAACAAATTTAATCGGTTTGATTGTACCTACAATTTGTAATCCCTACTTTGCTGAAGTAGCGTATCATGTTGAAAAAGCAGCTGAAAAAAACGGTTATAAACTTTTGCTATGTAATAGCTTAAATGATGTTGAAATAGAAAAGAATTATATGAAGATGTTATTGGCTAATCAAGTGGATGGTATTGTAATCGGAACACATAACGATGATTTAATCGATTTTGATAGTGTCGATACGCCAATTGTTGGTTTAGAACGATTTTTAGGTAATCGAACAATTCCTACTGTTAGTTGTGATAATATAGGAGGTACGCTTAAGGCTTTGGACTATCTTTATAATCAGGGAAAGAGAAAGATTATTTGTATTTCAGGTGCACCTAGTTCAAAATTTCCTGCCGATGATCGTAAAACATATTATTCAATTTTTATGCAAGAACATGATTTACAAGGCAAATTTATCTATGTTAACACTTCATTTGATGTGAATGATTCAAAGGGCATTATTAAAGAGGAATTATCGAAATGCGGTTCTTTTGATGGAATTTTTGCAACTGATGATTTACTTGCCATCAGTACTTTACAAGTCTTAGATGAATTAGGAGTTTCAAATGAGGTATCTGTTGTGGGATTTGATGGTACAGAGCTCATTACTTCAATTTATCCTAATTTGGTAACTATAAAGCAGCCAATAAAAGAGATGGCTCATCTATCAGTTGAATTACTTGATAGACAAATTGAAGGAGAAACTGTTCCTACCTTCAGTGTATTACCAGTATCTTTGATTTGTTGATGTGTAACCGATTAACATAAATAAAATGATGAATTAGAAGCTTGGATGTATTGGCCGGCTTCTTTTTTATTTTATAATAGTCAAAAATAGTAAAAAAAACTTTATGTAACCGGTTGACATATGATAACCGGTTACATATAATGGAGACATAAAGAAGAGGAGGTTACACTCATGAAGAAAAATATTGTTTTAGGATTAGCTACTTTATCATTAGGTGCTTTGTTGTTTGCGGGATGTGGAAAGTCATCTTCACAAAATACTGCGAAAACAGATACTGACGAAAAATCGGTCACTTTATGGGTACAATATTCAAAAGAATCCGCAGAAGGTAAAGTCATGCAGCAATCCATTAAAGATTTTAACGAAAATAATGGAAAGGGTTACAAAGCTAAAGCAGAGTATATTCCTAGAAGTGGTTCTGGTGGTGGATACGAAGATAAAATTAATGCAGCCTTAACGACTAAAACACTACCTGATGTACTTACATTGGACGGCCCTAATACAGCAGCTTATGCTAAATCTGGCATTTTAGCACCGATTGATGATTATATTTCAAATAAAGATGATATTTTACCAAGTATTATTGATGAAGGAACTTATGACGGAAAACTATATGCATTAGGTTATTCAGAATCTGGAGTTGGTGTTTTCTATAATAAAAAAATGTTACAAGATGCCGGTGTCGATCTTTCAACATTACCTACATTAGAAAATCCATGGACTTATACACAATATAACGATTTATTTAAAAAGTTAAAAGATTATTACAAGAAACCAGTGATTGATGTCGGTTTTGACGATCATTCAGAGTGGTTAATGTATGCGTTTACGCCATTTATCTGGTCATCAGGTGGAGATGTAACAAATAAAGCAGGGGATAAAGCGACTGGCGTATTTGATTCTAAAGAAAATGTTGAAGCGTTTAACTTTATTCAAGGATTAATTAAAGATGGTTATTCAACCATTACTCCTGAAAAGAATGGATTCCAAACTGGTGTGTATCCTTTGAAATTAAGTGGATCTTGGACAATTCAGGAAATGTCAAATCAATATAAAGATATAGATTACGGCATGCTTCCATATCCTGTATCTCCAACAACTAAAAAATTAGTTTCACCAACTGGTAGTTGGGCATATGGTATGAGTGCAACGACTAAGAAGAAGGAAGCTGCAGGCGCGTTGATTGATTTCCTGGGTTCTACTCAAGAAATGTATGATATGAGTATGGGAAATACTGTATTACCAGCACGTAAGAGTACTTCTGAAAAGATGTTGCCTGAAGTTTCTGAACAATTTAAGTTCTTAATTGAACAAAATGTTAAGTCAGGTCATGCACGTCCAGTATTGGTAAACTATCCAAAAGTGAGTCGTATTGTCCAAGAAACTGTTACTGAAGTGACTTACGTGGACCAAAATCCAAAAGTGAAAGATGTCTTAAAAACAAAAGCTCAAGAAATGGATAATGTCTTGAAATAAAGAATTTGAACTGATTTAGAAGAGGTAATTATCTTTTCTAAATCAGTTCCTATTATAAAAAGAAGGAGCATCTTGTATGAAGAAGGAAAGATTTAAAGAAACGCTTGCCGGATATGCATTTTTGTCACCAGCATTAATTATATTGGGATTATTTCTCTTTTTACCGACCTTACTATCAATCTATTATGCTTTTACCAACTATTATGTATTAACTCCAGATCAGACCCAATTCATTGGATTAGATAATTTCAAGCGTTTATTTTCAGATTCTACATTTATTACTAGTTTGAAAAATATCGCGAAATTTGTTGTTTTTATTATTCCAATACAACTTGGATTGGCACTAGGTTTAGCTCTTTTAGTGAATAATAAGCGTAAATCAACCATTTTTTATAAAATTGCTTATTTTTCTCCAGTAGTAATGTCACTAGTAGTTGTATCTGTTTTATGGTTAGTTTTGTTAAATCCATCAAGTGGTTTAATTAACTCAATTTTAAATGTTTTTGGTATTAAAAGTCAGCCATTTTTAACAAGTCCTAAACAAGCAATGTATGTGATTATTGCTGTTTCGGCATGGCAAGGTGCTGGTTATCAAATGTTAATATTCCTTGCAGGATTGCAAAATATTCCGAGTGAAGTTTATGAAGCAGCTAGAATTGATGGTGCAAGTAAGGTTCAACAATTTTTCAATGTAACCTTACCAATGCTTAAACCGACTTCAATTATGATTTTGACGACAACTCTAATTGATGCTTTTAAATTAGTAATTCAACCAATGGTAATGACGCAAGGTGGACCATTAAATTCTACATTAACACCAGTATATTATATTTACCGTTCAGGATTTACCGATCGTATGGTGGGGTATGCTAGTTCTATTACTGTAGTGTTCGGATTGATTATTATCGTGTTTACAATCTTCCAAAGAAAATTAACAGGAGATGATAGCTATGAATAAGAAAATAAATACTATTATTTACTTTATTTCAGCCACATTACTTGCACTGCTTTTTATATTTCCGTTAGTTTGGATGGTTATTTCTTCAATGAAACCAGAAGCGGAAATATTTAAAGATTTAGGTACATTTCGTGCTTTTTTACCATCAAAACATATTAGTGAATGGTTAACACCTTATTTTGAAGTTTCGTCTCGTTTTAATTTGTTGATGTATGTAGGAAATAGTATCTTTTATGCTGTTTGTGTCACTATAGGTTCGATAGTAGTAAATTCCATGGCAGGATACGCTTTTTCTAAATTCAATTTTGTTGGTAAGAAAATCATTTTCGCTTTAATGATTGGATTATTAGTGATTCCAGGCGAAACTATTATGATTACTAAGTTTTCAATTGTTGATCAACTTGGTTTACTTAATACAAGATTAGCAGTAATTTTACCGGCTTTATCTGCACCTTTATTTATTTACATGTTTACTCAGTTTTTTAATGCTATTCCTGCAGATATTTTAGAATCAGCTAAAATTGAAGGTGCATCTGCATTTCGAATTTATTGGAATATTATGCTGCCATTATCAAAACCTGCTATTGCAACAGTTGGGACGCTATCATTTATTGGTAGTTGGAATGACTATATTTGGCCTTTGATGGTATTAACTGATACGAAAGACTTTCCGTTACAGGTTGCAATTACAAATATTAATAATACTCAACCTACCTATACAAATCAAATTATGGCGATGTTAACTATCTCAACTATTCCATTGATTATTATTTATATCTTCTTCCAAAAATATTTAGTTCAAGGTTTGGGTAGTTCCGGAACAGGAGTGAAGTAAATGCATTTAGATGTTGAAAAATATGTATCTGAAAATAAAAACAAAGTTAATAAAAAATATTATCCTGAAATCCATCTTGCAGCTCCAGTAGGTTGGATAAATGATCCCAATGGCTTTGTCTATTATAAAGAGCAGTATCATCTGTTTTACCAGTATCACCCATACGATACAAAGTGGGGACCAATGCATTGGGGGCATGCTGTATCAGAGGATTTAGTTCATTGGGAATATGTTGGAGTAGCCTTAGTCCCTGATAAAGCTTATGATAAAGATGGATGTTTTTCTGGGAGTGCTTTAGTTAAGGATGGTAAATTATATTTAATGTATACTGGACACATTATTGATGAAGAAACAAAGCAAATTCGTCAAGTACAAAACATCGCTATTTCAGAAGATGGAATTCATTTTGAAAAATATAGAAATAATCCGGTTATAGATGAACGTAATTTGCCTGAAGTATTTTCTACTTCTGATTTTCGAGATCCAAAAATGTTTGAAAAAAATGGAAAGTATTATGTGGTAATCGGAAATACAGATACAAAGAATGGCTGTGTACAATTATTTGAGTCTGATGATTTACTTAACTGGACATTTAAGAGTTCCATCCTGAGTGATGATGAAAGACTTGGAAATATGGTGGAGTGTCCTGATTTCTTCACGATAAATAATCATGATTTTATGATTTGTAGTAGTATGAATTATTTTGACAAGGAATTAAAGCAAACAATTCCGCATAAAGTTTGGCTGGTAGAAGGAAAATTTGATGTGGACAATGGAATTTTTATGCCAAATAATTTTATGACTATGGATAGCGGAATGGATTTTTATGCGCCACAATCTACTGAAGGAAAAAATGGTGAAAGAATATATATACCATGGATGCAAAGATGGAGTAATTTTTATCTTCCTGATGAATTGAAGCATAATTGGATGGGACAAATGGGGCTTCCTAGAATAATTGATATTGATTCTAAAGGAGTGGTGCAACAGTCCTTTTATCCAACGCCATGTATTCCGACAACAATAATAAAGACAAGAGGAAAATATTCGTGTCCAAGTGTGGGCAAAATTGTGATTGAAGAAGGTAGCAATTTTTCTTGTATTAATCTTTCAGCAAAGGATGAAATGATTCAAATTTATCCAGATAAGAATGGGTATTTACAAATTGATTTTACAAATGTCTTACAAAAAACTAACAATGACTTAGAAAAAAATAATCTTCAAATATACACTACTGAATTAAAATATAAAGCAACAGATAAAGTGGAAATTATTTTGGATAAATCTTCAATTGAATTAGCTGTTAATGGAAGTGTCGCATCATTTACATTATATTTAAAAGATGAAATTGACTATATTGAAATACGTTAATTTAATATTAATGTAGATAGGTTTATTCGCAAATATAAAAAACTTGGATTATAATATATTTGTCATGAATGCGGTTGACAAAATCAGAAAATTTAGTATGATAAAAATGTAGAACCGTTCCCACATAGTGAAAATTCAAATAAAGGAGCAATCGATATGGGATTATTTGGCAAATTATTTGGTAAAAAAGAAGAAAATCAGGAAGTTGTTGTAAGCGTTGTGAACTTAAATCCAGGTGAAGTGGCTGCTGTGGTATCAGGTGAAGCTGTGGCACTAAATACGGTAAATGACCCAGTATTTTCAAGTGAAATGATGGGAAAAGGGATTGCGATTAAGCCAAGTGCTAATGAAGTTTACGCACCAGTTAGCGGTGAATTAACAGTCTTTTATCCTTCTATGCACGCATATGGTATTAAAGGCGATGATGGCGTAGAAATTCTTATCCATATCGGTATTGATACAGTGAACTTAGAAGGTAAACACTTTACTTCTAAGAAAAAACAAGGAGATCGTTTAGTTGCTGGTGAATTACTAGGTACTTTTGACCGTAATGCTATTAGCAAAGATGGTTACGATACTACAGTGATGTTAATTGTGACAAATACGGACAACTATGCAGAAGTCGCACCAGTCAAAACAGGCGAAGTCGCAGCAAAAGAAGTAATACTAAACGTAAAATAATAAAAAGGTCGTGAAGCAGCTTGGGAAGCCTCGAAGAAATTCGTGTGCTTACCTACCGCTGAGAAAATCGGATGAAAGGAGATTTTCATAAGCGGGAGGGCGAATTTCACAATGTCTAGCTGCTGAACACCGTCAAAATAAGGTCGTGAAGCAGCTTGCCTTGTAAACAATAATTGGATTGGTTGGGAAATCCATTCATATTGGATTTTCCTAACCAATTTGTTTTGTTCGATAAATTTTGAACAAAGTATCATGAAAGGGTATACTTTCATGATAAAGCGTTTTATAATAAGAATATCAATGTTCATGGGAGTGATTTTTGTGTATTACGGATCAATTGAAGCAGGTGGAACAAAATTTGTTTGCGCCATCGGTAATGAAGAATTAGAAATCTTAGAACGTGTGAGTTTTCCAACCACTACACCAGAAGAAACAATGAGTGCGGTGATTGACTACTTTAAAAAATATAAAGCAGAATTAGCGAGTATCGGTGTCGGTTCGTTTGGGCCAATCGATATTCATCCTGATTCACCAACTTATGGTTATATCACTTCAACGCCTAAATTAGCATGGCAAAACTATGACTTTGTCGGTGCGCTAAAGGCTGTTTTCGATGTGCCAATTGCTTGGACGACTGACGTGAATGCAGCGGCTTATGGCGAATATTATTATGGTCATGGTCAAGGTAAACATAGCGTGGTTTACTACACAATCGGTACTGGTGTAGGTGGTGGTGCCATTCAAGATGGACGCTTTGTAGAAGGATTCAGCCATCCAGAAATGGGCCATATGCTAGTGGTTCCTCATAAAGATGATGATTTTAAAGGTGCTTGTCCATTCCACGGTAACTGTCTAGAAGGCATGGCAGCTGGACCTGCAGTGGAAAAACGTCTAGGAATCAAAGGACAAGACGTGCCAGCGGATCATCCATACTGGGAACAAGAAGCATACTATATTGCGCAATGTGCATATAATACGACTTTGATGCTCTCTCCTGATGTGATAATCTTCGGTGGTGGTGTGATGAAACAAGAACACATGATGGAACGTGTGTATCGTCAATTCAAAGAGTTATTGAAAGATTATGTGAAAACGCCGGAATTATCAGAGTACATCGTAACCCCTAAATTAGTTGACAATGCGGCCACTATTGGCTGCTTAGCGATGGCCAAAGATTTATTGAAATAGAAATTTGTGAACGTTACAGAAGTTTTTATTTGTAACGTTCATTTTTTTCGTTATAATTTAAATTAAAACTTTATTAAACCTTTCTAATCTGATATAATGTAAATCACATAAAAGAAAAACGAAAAATTTTCATCGCTTGCTTACATTCAAGAAATTCCTTGATTTGGCAAGCAAAATTATTTTAAAGGATTGGTGATATCTGTGTTTAATTTCTCTGCAGGTCCAGCTGTTTTACCAAAAGAAGTGTTGCAAAAAGCTCAAAGTGAATTCCTAAATTACGAACAAAGTGGTATGTCAGTGATGGAGATGAGTCACCGATCCAAACTTTACGATGCGATTATTAAAGATTGTGAGCAACATTTGCGCGATTTGATGAATATTCCTGATAATTATCATGTTTTATTCCTTCAAGGTGGGGTAAGCTTGCAATTTAGTATGATTCCACTTAATTTAGCTCAAGGCAAAAAAGCATTATATGTAAATACGGGTGCTTGGGCCAAAAAAGCGATTCAAGCAGCCAAACAAGTCCCTGGTGTTGAAGTGGAAGTGATCGCAAGTAGTGAAGATCAAAACTTTACTTATGTTCCTGAAGTAAGCATTGATCAGGTCGACCCAAACGCGGCTTATGTGCATATTACGACCAATGAAACAATCGGCGGGGTGACCTATGATAAGTTACCAGATTGTGGCAAGGTGCCAATTGTCGCAGATATGTCTTCTAATATTTTAGCTAATGATTTCAAGGTGGAAGATTTTGGCGTGATTTATGCCGGTGCGCAAAAGAATCTCGGACCATCTGGGGTGACATTGGTGATTATTCGTGATGATTTATTGAATAAGGAACCAATTTTTGCACCGATGCTTGATTTTGCCTTACAAGCGAAAAATCGTTCCCTTTATAATACGCCACCTACCTATGCCATTTATATCACGAAATTAGTTTTAGAATGGGTGAAAGAACAAGGCGGCGTACCAGCAATGATTCAACAAGATCAAGCCAAGGCCAAACTTTTATATGACACCATTGATCAGTCTAAACTATTTTCAAATCCGGTGGCGAAAAAGAATCGCTCCATTACAAATATTCCTTTTGTGACTGGGGATGGAGCATTAGATAAATTATTTAATGAACAAGCCTTAGCCCAAGGGTTCCAAAATTTAAAAGGGCATCGCAGTGTTGGTGGGATGCGTGCTAGTTTGTATAATGCCTTTCCATATGAAGGGGTAGAAGCGTTGGTTACGTTTATGAAGGCATTTGAAGCGGAAAACGGAGGAAAAAATAATGTATCAAATTAAAACATTTAATGCGATTGCGCCAGAAGGTTTGAATCGTTTTGAAAAGGAAAATTATGCGATTAATGAAAGTGAACAGCCGGATGCGATTATTTTAAGAAGTCAAAAGTTACATGATTATGCTTTTCCATCTTCAGTTTTAGCCGTAGCCAGAGCAGGTGCAGGAACCAATAATATTCCGGTGAATGTTTGTACCGAAAAAGGCATTGTCGTCTTTAATACACCAGGTGCCAATGCCAATGCGGTGAAAGAATTGGTTTTAGCAAGTCTTTTAATGAGTGTGCGTCCTATCTTAAAAGGCGCACAGTGGGTTCAAAGCTTATCTGGTGAAAATGCGGAAGAACAAGTCGAAGCCAATAAAAAGCAATTTGTAGGGAATGAATTAGAAGGAAAACGTCTTGGCGTCATCGGGCTTGGTTCAATTGGTGCGATGGTAGCCAATGATGCTTATCGCTTAGGCATGGAAGTGGTGGGCTATGATCCTTATGTTTCTGTGGATACGGCTTGGAGTATTTCTCGTCGTGTCAAACGTGCCACCCAAATAGAAGAAGTTTTACAGACTTGCGATTTTATCACGCTTCATTTACCATTAAATGATAAGACCCGTGGCATGATCTCCACTCGCGAGTTTAGTATGATGAAGCCCACTGCGCAATTATTAAACTTCTCTCGTGGCGAAATTGTCGATGTCGATGCTGTTTTAGAAGCTGTAACAAGTAAAAAATTAGCAGGATATGTGACAGATTTTGCGGATAGTCGCTTACTTCATCAAGAAAATATTGTGATTTTACCGCATTTAGGAGCCTCTACACAAGAAGCGGAAGTGAACTGTGCGAAGATGGCTGCTCGTACCCTCAAACGTTATTTAGAAACAGGTGCAATTAAATATTCGGTAAACTTCCCACAGGTTGAAATGGCCTTTCAATCGCCTTATCGTCTATCTATTATTCACCGCAATATTCCAAATATGCTTGGAAAGATTTCAGCGGTGATTGCAAGTTTAGATATTAATATTGACAACATGTTAAACCGTGGGCGTGACGAGTATGCCTATACGCTGGTGGATGTGAATGAACAAGATCCTCAAGTCATTGCTGATGTGGTCGAAAAATTAAGTGCACAAGATGATATTATTCGTGTACGCAGTATTCAATATACGGAGGTCCCTTATTAATGGTAGATGTACAACCTTTTCGCGCAATCCGTCCTAATGAGCAATTAGCTTCTCAAGTGGCTTGTTTACCTTATGATGTGATTGACACCAATGAAGCACGTGTTGAATCTCAGGATAATCCTTATAGTTATTATCATATTGATCGTAGCGAGATTGCCTTTGACGATGATTTCAATCCATATGATCCAAAGGTATATGAATTAGCCAATCAGACCTTACAACAATTCTTGCAAAAAGGTTGGTTAAAAAAAGAGGATAAGCCATGTTTTTATTTGTATGAATTAACGATGGATGGCCGTAAGCAAACAGGAATTGCGGCTAGCACGTCAATTGATGATTATGTCAATGATCAAATTAAAAAGCATGAATTTACCCGACCAGCCAAAGAACAAGATCGCATCAATCATATCAAAGCTTGTGATGCCAACACTTCACCAATCTTTTTAAGTTATCGTCAACCACAGGCGATGCAACATTTGGTAGAGGAATGGAAAGCCAATCATGCGCCGGTATATGATTTTACCAAATATCATGGTGTTGCCCATCGCTTATGGGTGGTAGATGATGAAGCTACAGTTGCTCAAATGGTTGCCCTTTTTGCACAGGTGCCGGCTTTATACATTGCGGACGGCCATCATCGGGCGGCTTCAGCAGTAAAAGTTGGCTTAGAAAAACGAGCACAAGGTCAAGCAAGTGCAGAAAGTGATTATTTCTTATCGATTATTTTTCCTGAACAAGAATTAAAGATTTTAGAATATAACCGTTTGATTAATGTTACGCCGCCAGCTGATTTTCTTGAACGCTTAGCAAAAATCTTTACCATTCAGCCAACGAGTGAAACGAAATCACAACAAAAAGGTGAGTTCAAGCTTTATTTTCAAAATCAGTGGTATACGTTGACTTTAGATGAAAGTTTAAGACCAACGGATGCCGTAGAAGGATTGGACGTGGCAGTTTTACAAAAATATGTGATTGAGGATATTTTTGGCATTATGGATGTCCGTACCGATGCGCGGATTGATTTCGTCGGGGGAATTCGCGGCTCAGAAGAATTGGCTCGCTTAGTAGATAGTGGGGCCTTTCAAGTAGCCTTTGCGCTTTATCCGACTTCGATGCAAGATTTATTAGCCGTGGCAGATGACAACCAAATTATGCCACCAAAATCTACTTGGTTTGAGCCAAAATTATTGAGTGGTTTATTACTACACGATTTAGAAACAAGATGACATCATACTGCAGATAATTACGTTTTTTCGTAATTATCTGCAGTATCTTTATGCTGGAATCGTAAAGGATGAAGGGGGGACATCTGAATAAAACGAGGGATATTCAAGGATGAGTAATCTAATAACTTTATTTTTACGCTTTACATATCATTACGGATTTTTGTAAGTATGTGTTGGAAAACGATGTAGCCTTTTTCATATTTGGAATCAAAGAGGTTCATCGTTTAAAGCGAAAAACTATATCAGAAGTAGATCATACATTGTTTGAGTTAATGAAAGAAGAATGTAAATAGATTTCATCCAAAAAAGCATGTGCCGTTTTTTGGCACATGCTTTTTTTAAAAGAGTTCTTGGATGGTTGAGAGGATAAGCTGAATATTTAGAACGGTTAATACCGCTGTACTTATCCAACCTAAAATGCTGAGGATAGGTTTGTTTTTAAATTGCTTGCCCATGATTTTTTCCGAACTTGTAAAGTAAACAAGTGGAATCATCGAAATAGGTAAAGCGATACTTAGAAAGACTTGCGAATAAATCAGTAATTGGTCCAGCGTTCCTTCATCATCTCCGAAGAAAATAGCACAGATAATGACTGGTAGTACAGATAATAGTCGTGTGATTAAGCGACGAATCCATGGTGGTAATTTAATATGGATGAATCCTTCCATCACGATTTGTCCTGCTAAAGTTCCGGTAATGGTCGAGTTTTGACCGGAAGCTAATAAGGCTACAGCGAAGAGGACACTTAATACTGGGCTGGCAACTTTCCCGGCAATATTTGGATCTTTTAAGGCATCATATAGAGCAGTAAAAGTTCCTAAATCTCCTTGATGACCAAAGAATAAGGCACTTCCCAAAATCAGCAATAGACAGTTGACTAAAAAGGCGAGAGAAAGCTGTAAATTGGAATCCCAAGTCGCAAAACGGACAGCCAGTGCAATATCCTCTTTACTTTGACGATTATATTTGCGAGTTTGTGAAATCGAAGAACCTAGGTAAAGGTTATGCGGCATTACAGTAGCGCCGACAATCCCTAATGCCATGGTTAATTCTCCATGATGTAATATCCGTTTTTGAGGGATAAATCCGCCGAAAACTTGTTGGACAACGGGTTCTGCTTGAAATACCTCATACAAGAATACCCCTAAGATGACTAAAATCAATGTCATGACGATGGCTTCGATTTTTCTAAAGCCTAATTTCATCAAGAGCAATAGTAAAAAGACATCAAAGACAGTGAGCAAGACCCCATAGGTGAGTGGAATGCCAAACAATAGATTTAAAGCAATCGCACTACCGATAATCTCGGCAATATCAGTGGCCATGACCGCCAATTCAGTAATAATCCAAAGCAAGATTCCTAATTTTTTTCCTGTATATTTCCGTGTCGCCTGTGCCAAATCCATGTGGGTGACAATGCCGAGTTTGGCTGCCATGTATTGGAGCAACATCGCAATCAAACTTGATAAAAAGACAACGGATAGTAGGAGATAGCCATATTTTGCCCCGCCGCCAATGGAAGTAATCCAGTTTCCGGGGTCCATATATCCAACTGCTACTAAAGCTCCAGGACCGGAGAAAGCTAGTAAATTACGCCAAAAGTTTTTTGTTTTGGGAATTTCAACTGTTCCATTGATTTCTTCCAAGCTTTTGGAATGTGTATGTGTAATAATTGGCGTTTTATGTGTTGTTTCATTCATGAAAGCACCTCATATTCTAGTAAAATGTTAAAAGTTTAGGTACACCTAAAACTAATTACATGGTACACTTATTTCTTAAAAAAAGCAAGTAAAACCCTTTTCTAATTTTTAGTAAAAATGAAACAGATTTTTTGAGAATTTTTTTGCTTAAACTTATTTTTTTATTTTATTATGTTATGATGGAGGTAATCAGATGGTAAGACAAAAAGGTAAATAATCGGGATACATTCTGACATAATTATGATAAGAAAGGATTTGATAGTATGCCAGTTATCATACCAAGTGAAGATTTTTCTGATATCAGTAAGTTATTTGATATGACTCAAAAGATACAGGAACCGATTTTTATTACCAAAAATGGTTACAGCGATCTGGTGGTAATGAGCAGTGAATTATATGATAAATTTGTAAAAAACAACCGAATCGACCAGGCAATCTACGAATCTGAGAAAGAAATGGAAGCAGGCGGTGTTTCTATCGGTCTCGATGAAGCTTTTGAGAAACTGAATAAAAAATAAGTGAATGAAACGTAAAATCGGAGTCATCTTCAGTGTATGAAAGATGACTCCGATTTTTTTGATAAGCGAGGCTAGTAGATAAACCTCAAGATTTTTATCCTTTGACTGAACCTGCTGTGATACCTTCCACATAGAATTTTTGCATATAGATGAATAGGATGGTAATTGGAATGGCAATCATCACACATCCAGCGGTAAAGGACATGAATAACGAATTGGCAGTTGTCTTGGTCATCATTGAGTAAAGTCCAATCGCAACGGTATAGTTTTCAACCTTATCGCCCATGATGACTTTGGCAAAGATGAAGTCCATCCAAGGTCCCATGAAAGCCATCAAAGAAGTATAAACGATAATTGGTTTAGATAAAGGTAAAGTAATTTGAGTAAAGATTTGCCATTTGTTAGCGCCGTCAATCATAGCCGATTCATCCAATGTCATTGGAATGGTATCAAAGAAGCCTTTCGCAATGTAAAAGCCAAGTGCGGCACCGGATGAGTAGACGATGACTAGGGCTACTAAGCTTTCTGTTAAGTTCATGGCTTTTAAGATGTAGTAGACAGCAATCATACTCATAAAGCCAGGGAACATATTTAATACTAAAGCAACTTTTAAGAATGGTTTACGCATTTTGAAACGTAATCTTGATAATGCATAAGCCATCGCAATCGTAATAAATGTTGATAATAAACAACTACAGATAGCAACGATTAAAGTGTTCATAAACCAACGAACGAAGGGATAGGTACCATTTGGATTGGTCAGTAGTTTGGCATAATTATCAAGTGTGAATTGTTTTGGAATGATGTAAGGGACGAATGCGCCACCTTCAGCACGAAAACTTGTTAAGACAATCCAGATTATTGGAAAGACCCAGATACAGGCCAAAATAGCAAGGATGACATAGACTAAAGTTAGATTTAATTTGCGTTTTGCACGATAATTCATATTGTTTAGCCCTCCTTAAATGAATTTGTTCTAGTGTAGGCTGCTAAACTAAAGACAGCTGAAAGAATAAAGATTAAAATACCGATAACAGAAGCTAAGTTATAGTCCATTGTGTCTACGGTTAATTTATATAACCAGGTAACGAGCAAGTCTGTATTACCGGCACCATAGAAATCTGAGTTAGATGGGCCACCACCAGTTAATAGGTAGATGACGTTGAAGTTATTGATATTGCCGACTAATTGTTGAATCAATGAAGGCATCATGACAAATAAAATTTGTGGGAATGTGATGCTTCTAAAGATTTGGAAACTATTTGCGCCATCAATACGAGCCGCTTCGATTTGGTCAGTTGGTAAGTTTTGTAAAATACCAGTAGTGATAATCATTGTTACCGGAATCCCAATCCACATATTGACAAAGATAATTGAGAATTTTGCCCAAGTTGGATCAGTTAAGAAAGGTAAGGCTGATTTGATAATCCCTAAATTCATCAAAGTTGAGTTGATTGGACCTGCATCGTTTAAAAGGTTACGCATAATCAATAAGGAAACGAATTGAGGAACGGCCATCGTTAAGACGAATAGGGTACGCCAAATTTTCTTTCCTTTGATGCCTTTGGTGTTGATTAATAAGGCAAGGATCACGCCAAAGATGAAACAAGTGACAGTTGCCATAACCGCCCAAACCAAGGTCCATACTAATACTGGGAAGAAAGTAGAAGCCATATCCCCAGTAATGACATTACCGAAGTTTTTGAATGCCACCCAAGTAAAGAGTTGTTTTGGTGGGAGATGATTGTGATCATAGTTCGTAAACGCAATCGAAATCATGTATAACAACGGTAAAATGGTAAATAATAGCACACCAAGTAAAGGAATGGTCATCAAAGTTGCGTGGAAGCGTTCGTTGAGTAAAGATCTTAAATCATCACGAGTGGTAGGAATAGGTTTGTTCTCTTGTTTTAATTCATAAAGTTTGCGTGCGCTCTTTAAGTTGACGATGTAAAGATAAATCATCATCGCACAAGTTAAGATGGCTGCGATACCGAATAGCAAGATTAACATGGAGTTGTCGCCTTTTTGTAAGACTTCAATACCTAAATCTTCATTATAGACTAATCCTTGTTTTTTCGTACCAAGTGTTTGTAACATTGCTAGAGCGGTCACTCCATTACGAATTAACCAAAAGAAGAAAAGAATTTCTGAACCTAAGAAGAGTAAGCCTTTTGGAATTTGCTTGTTACATAAATTAGCCGTTCCCATAAATAGAAAAGATAGTTTAGTTGGTAAATCGCCCTTTTTAAATAGTTCTCTAAAAGTCATTTTTTTAGGGTGAGAAAGCATTTTTTGAGACATAAGATTCACGCCTTTTCATAAGATATAATGAAATGTTATCTGCAGGAAATCCCCGCAGATAACATTAGTAAGTTCAATTATTTTGCTTCTTTAGAGATATCTTCAACGAATTTATCTAATTTAGCTTGATATTGGTCACTAGCAATTTTACCTTTGTAAGTATCGTTGATTAAAGCATCCATTGCTGGCCAGAATGATACCATTTCAGGTAATTTAGGCATAACAACTGAGTGAGCTTCATCAGACATTGCTAAGACAGCTTTTGCGACATCATCACTTTGAACTGCTTCAGATTCTTGAGCGGCTTTGTTAGATGGGATGATACCATGGTTCTTGAATAATTCTTCTTGTGCTTTTTCACCACTGATGTAGTTTGCTAAAGCCATCGCAGCTAGTGGATGTTTTGTTTGTTGGTTAACCGCGAATAATTTCACACCTAAGAAAGCTTTCATAGGAACTTCGCCATTACCAAAGTCAACTGTTGGATAAGCTGCAACGCCCATCTTGTCGCCTAAACCTTTTTTCACATCGTTTTTAGACCATGGACCTGAAAGGAAGGCGCTTGTTTCACCTGAAGAAAGTTTTGCAATCGCTGTTTCGCTTGATTGAACAACACCTGGATTTGATTTTTGTTTAGCAATCCAGTCAAGAACTTGTACACCTTTTTCATTATTGAAGTCGGTACCTTTTAGATCTTCACCATTTTTACCAAATAATACATCACCATTACTCATAAATAATGGGGCGAAGATGTAGTTGGCACCATTTTCACCAAAGTTGGTACCTAATTTACCTTTTGTTGTGAGTCCTGTCCAAGTTTTCACATCTTCTTCAGATAAAACAGATTTATTGTAGTAAAGGACTTGCGTTTCTACTCCATATGGGTAAGCGTATAATTCGCCTTTCCAAGTTGCCCCTTCAATAGCAGAATCAATATTGTTTTTCTTCACTTCATCTGCGAATTTTGTATTCTTATATAATAGACCTGCTTCAGCCATTTGTCCGACTTGGTCATGTGGTAACATAAAGACATCGGCTGCTTTTTCAGGGTCTTTAGAAACATCTTTTTTCGCATCAGCAGAAGAACCGACTTTGACATCCACTTTAACATCAGGATATTCTTTTTCAAAGTCTTTAACGATCTTGTTGAAAGTCGCTTTTTGTTCGGTATCAATCCATAATTTAATGTGACCTTCTACTTTAGAACTTGAAGCTTTGCCACCATTGTCTGTAGCGTTTTCATTCTTGCTTGAATTTCCGCATCCGGCAAGTAGTAATACGCTGGCTCCTAGGGCTACTGTTCCTAGAGCAAATTTTTTGAAGTTAGTTTTCATTCTCAAGACCTCCATTTATTTGAGAAAAATAATTACATGTTTATTATGCAATCGTTTGCGTCTTTTGTCAAATGTTTTTTTCGTATTTTTTTTAAAATATGAAAAAGATAAGGGGATTTTATAAACATAAATTTTAAATACAAATGTTTAAAACAAAGGTAAATGCTTGGTTTTAAAAGGATTTCTGACTGATTAACAAAACAGATTTGCGATAAAGTGCAACCGATTGCTGATTTTTGCTTGATTGCGTTTTCGGTTTATGTAATAATAGGGGCGAATCAAATATTTAAATAAAAGGAGAGATTGTATTTATGAATACTTCTGCAATTTATCATCGACCTGAAAGTGAATTTGCTTATCTTTATAATGAAACAACGATGCATATTCGCTTACAGACCGCCAGAGAAGATGTGAAAGCGGTATACCTTGTTCACGGTGATCCTTATTTGGTGAATAAGGAAAAATGGTACCAAAAGAAAGTGCCTATGCAAAAATTATTGACAACGCAATTGCATGATTATTGGCAAATTAGTGTAGGTGCGAAATTCCGCCGTATTGCTTATGGGTTTATTGTTGAAGGTGTGGATGGCACGACTGCTTTTTATGGAGATCAAGGCATTTTCCCAGCAACGGAAGAATACTTGTCAACACCAAATCTTTATTATCGTTTGCCTTATTTCCACCAAACAGACCGCGTTAAAGTACCTGAATGGGTGAAACAAACAGTATGGTATCAAATTTTCCCAGAACGTTTTGCAAATGGGGATACGACGAATGATTCAAAAGGTACTCTTGCATGGGGAAGCGAAGAACCAACGCCATTTAATTTCTTTGGTGGAGACTTACAAGGGGTACGCGACCATTTAGATCATTTGGTTGATTTAGGAGTAAATGGTTTGTATTTCTGTCCAATCTTTAAAGCGACTTCTAACCATAAATACGATACGGAAGATTACTTTAAAATTGATCCAGCTTTTGGCGATGATGAAACCTTTAAAGCCTTGGTTGAGGAATGTCATGCTCGTGGGATTAAAGTGATGCTGGATGCGGTATTTAATCATATTGGCGATAATTCTCCGCAATGGCAAGATGTGATTAAAAATGGGGAAAAATCTAAATATGCTGATTGGTTCCACATTCATGAATTTCCAGTGAGTTATACAGAAGGGGACAACTTTGAAGATGCTAAAGATTTAACTTATGATACTTTTGCATTTACGCCGCATATGCCAAAATTAAATACAGCTAATCCTGAAGTGCAAGAATATTTACTTTCAATTGCGAAATACTGGATTGAAAAATTTGATATCGATGCTTGGCGCTTGGATGTTGCCAATGAAGTGGACCACGCGTTTTGGAAGAAATTTAGACAAACTTGTGATGCAGCGAAAAAAGACTTCTATATATTAGGAGAAATTTGGCATTCTTCTCAACGCTGGTTACAAGGTGATGAGTTTGATGCTGTGATGAATTATGCCTTTACTGATGCGATTAAAGCTTACTTTGTAAAAGATGAAATTCCTTTGACAAAGATGGTTGCGCAAATGAACCAACAATTAATGCTCTATCGCATGCAAACCAACCAAGTGCAATTAAATGTTTTGGATTCTCATGATACCCCTCGATTATTAACGGAAGTCGCTGGGGATAAAGACTTGGCTCGTCAAATTATGGCTTTCACTTATTTACAAATGGGTGTTCCGTGCGTGTATTATGGTACGGAATATGCGATGGAAGGCGAGTTTGACCCTGGTTGCCGCAAATGCATGGTTTGGGATGAAAAAGACCAAGATTTAGAAATGTATGAATTTATGAAATTATTGATTGCCTTTAGAAAAGATTATCAACCAATTTTAAGTGAAGGTAGCTTGGAATGGTTAGCAGTCGATGATCGCACAGGAATCGTATCGCTTGCTCGTCAATTGGATGATCGTCTATTAGTCGCAACTTTTAATACTGGCGATCAACCTGTGACAATGCCAGTAAGCGAAAGAACAGTTTTAAGTCAAAATACACAAGAAAATCAAATTTTACCTAAAGGATTTGTCATTACTTATTGGGAAGGTGTGGAATAATGAGTCAAAAACATTGGTGGCAAGAAGTTGTCGTTTATCAAATTTATCCAAGAAGTTTTAAAGATAGTAATGGTGATGGTATCGGGGATTTACCAGGGATTATTGAAAAGTTAGATTATCTAGAAAAACTAGGTATTGGTGCGATTTGGTTATCTCCAGTCTATCAATCGCCAAATGATGATAATGGTTATGATATTTCTGATTATGAAGCGATTATGACTGAGTTTGGGACGATGGAAGATATGGATCGTTTAATTGCCGAAGCGAAAAAACGTAATATTCGTATCATTATGGACTTGGTGGTCAATCATACCTCTGATGAACACGCATGGTTTGTTGAAGCACGCAAATCTAAGGACAACCCTTACCGCGATTACTATGTATGGGCGGATCCAAGTGAAGATGGGGGCGTGCCAAATGGTTTACGTTCGGCCTTTTCTGGTTCAGCTTGGCAATTGGATGAAGCAACAGGACAATATTATTTACATTTATTTAGTAAAAAACAACCTGACTTAAACTGGCAAAATGAAAAAGTACGTCAAGCAGTCTATCAAATGATGAATTTCTGGATTGATAAGGGCATCGGTGGGTTCCGTATGGATGTGATTGATTTAATCGGTAAAGTACCAGAAAAAGAAATCACTGGCAATGGTCCACGTCTACATGAATTTTTACAAGAAATGAATCAAGCAACTTTTGGGAAACATGATTTATTAACAGTTGGTGAAACTTGGGGTGCTACACCAGAAATTGCCAAACTTTATTCAAATCCAGATCGTCACGAACTTTCGATGGTTTTCCAATTTGAACATATCGGCTTAGACCAACAAGAAGGTGGCGAAAAATGGGATTTAGCACCAGTTGATTTAGGTAAGTTAAAACAAATTTTTGCAAAATGGCAAACCGAGTTAGATAATCAAGGATGGAATTCGCTATTTTGGAACAACCATGATTTACCACGCATGATTTCACGCTGGGGAAATGATGGTCAGTATCGTGTTGAAAGTGCGAAAATGTTAGCGATTCTATTACACATGCAAAAAGGAACACCATATATCTATCAAGGAGAAGAAATCGGCATGACCAATACGGCAATTACCGATATTTCTCAAGCGCGTGATATTGAAACCATTAATATGTATCATGAACGTTTAGCAAATGGCTATGCAAAAGAAGATATTATCCACTCGATTAATGTCAAAGGTCGAGATAATGCTAGACGTCCAGTACAATGGAATAATCATGCCTTTGCCGGTTTTTCAACGGTTGAACCATGGATTGCCGTCAATGATAATTATGAAAAGATTAATGTTGAACAAGCTTTGGCCGATCCTGATTCGATTTTTTACACTTATCAAAAATTAATTGCGCTACGTAAAGCAAACCCAATTATGATTTGGGGCGATTTTGAATTAGTGGATACACAAGAGGAAGTATTTGTCTACCTACGTAAATATCAAGGCGAAACTTGGCTAGTTGTGACGAACTTTTCTAATGAAGCACACGACTTTAAGTATGACAATGCCAAGGCTAAAGAAGTTATCATTGAAAATATGCCTGTACAATTGTCAGAATGCTTAGACTTGACCTTAAAACCATGGCAAGCTTTTGTAGTAAAATTGGAGGATTAATATGGAACGAAAATGGTGGGAAAACGCGATAGGCTATCAAATCTATCCGCGGAGTTTCTATGATAGCAATAATGATGGTATCGGGGATTTACAAGGGATTATTGCCAAATTGCCTTATATAAAAGATCTAGGAGTCGATTTCATCTGGATTAATCCAATTTATGCTTCTCCTAATGTGGATAATGGTTATGATATTTCCGATTATCAAGCCATTCATCCTGATTTTGGCACGATGGAGGATTTTAAGGAATTACTGACAAAAGCACATGATTTAGGCTTGAAGATTGTGATGGATCTGGTCGTTAATCATACGAGTGATCAGCATCCATGGTTTCAAGAAGCATTAAAAGGCAAAGACAATCCATATCGTGATTACTATCTTTGGGCAGACGCTACACCGGATAAGTTGCCGAATGATTGGCAAAGTTTCTTCGGAGGTTCGACTTGGCAATATGATGAAAAATCAAAACAAGCGTATTTCCATATCTTTGCGCCAGAGCAGCCAGATTTAAATTGGAAAAATCCTAAGGTCCGTGAAGAAATCTATCAAATGATTCGCTGGTGGCTAGATTTAGGCATTGATGGCTTCCGTTTAGATGCGATTAGTCATATCCAAAAAGAGCCATGGGACTTCAAAATTACCGATAATCCATGGGCGCCGTTTATGAATGTGGCGGGCATTGATGAGTATATGCAAGATTTGAAGGAAATTTTTGACGAATATCCGATTGTAACGATTGGTGAAGCAAGTGGTGTGACGAGTAAAAAAGCGGTGAAATGGACCAATCGAGAAGGCTATCTAGATATGATTTTTGAATTAGAACATCAAGTCAGAGAAGGCCAACCTGGTCATGAGCGTATCAATGTGCTCGGATGGAAGAAAGTTGTCAGTCGTTGGCAAAAAGATTTGAATGCGAATGGTTGGAATGCACTCTATGTCGAAAATCATGATAATCCTCGCATCAATTCGATTTTGGGTAATGAAAGCGAACAGTCGGCTAAAGCAATCGCAACGGCTTTTCTATTTATGAAAGGGACACCGTTTATCTATCAAGGACAGGAAATCGGTATGACGAATTTCCCATTTACATCAGTAGAACAATTAGATGCTAAAGATAGTTATAGCCATTATCAAGAATTGTTGAAACAAGGTGTAGAACCATCTGAAGCATTACAACAAATTTGCCATTGGACTAGAGATCATTCAAGGACACCAATGCAATGGCAAGCAAGTACCGAAGCTGGTTTTAGCCAAGCACAACCTTGGTTAGCGGTGAATCCAAATTACAAGACCATCAATGTAGCTGAACAAGAAAAGCGTCCAGATTCCTTGTTAAACTTTTATAAGAAGGCGATTGCGTTAAGAAAAACAGATTTATTTGTCGATGGAAATTATGAGTTGCACTTAGCGGGTCATCCACAAGTCATTGCTTATACACGAAATACGGATGAGCAAAGTGCTTTGGTTTTAGTGAATTTAAGTAATCAAGAAGTTGTGGTAGATTTGCCAAACCGTGTGGTACAACCAACGGCGAAAGTTTTACTAACAAATATCAATGAGCCGAAATTGCAAAAACGCATGACACTTGCGCCATTTGCAGCGATGATTTTTGAATTACCGAATAGATAAAGAGGAAAGAATGAAATATAGTCATGGTGCTTTTAACGTGGTTATTTGCAATCAGAAAGTTTTGCTAGTGAAACGTCGTGACTTCCCATTATGGGATTTACCTGGTGGTGTAGTTGAATTGGATGAACTTCCTAGTGAAGCGGCCATAAGAGAAATGTATGAGGAAACAGGTTATGAAATTGAGATTGACTATGAATTTGCCCAATATATAGATAAAGCTAGAAAGGATTGTCAACATCTTTTCATTAGTCATATTATTAGTGGAGAATTGAAGAGAACAACATCGGAGACACGTGACTTAAGATGGTTTTCACTAAATCAACTTCCTTTATTTATTATTCCTAATAGAAAACGTCAAATTCAAGACGCTCTGACAATAAAGAATTTTGAAGAATATGAGATTAGTGAAAATTGGTTAATATCTCTCATACGAAATATAGTAAAGAAATAAAAAAATAGCAATCACTTCTTATTTGAAGTTGATTGCTATTTTTATGATTAAACCAATCTTTCAAATGGGTCGCTGCTGATGCCTTGTGCTAATACTTGTTTGGCATATTCTTGGGCAGCAAATAAGGAATGGTCGCGATAATTCCCACATTCTTTGGCCGAAACAGCTGGCACATAATCAGTCCCAATGACATGTTTTTCTAAGACAGTTTTAAGGGCGTCACGAATTTCTTCCGTTGAATGTTCACCCCAAACGATTAAGTAAAACCCAGTACGGCAGCCCATTGGTGATAAATCAATCACACCTTCAATATAGTCGCGTAAATTCACGGCTAATAAATGTTCTAGTGTGTGTAGTGCAGCAGTCGGTAAAGCATCTTGATTCGGTTGTAAGAAACGTAAATCAAATTTTTGAATGACTACTCCTTGATTGGTTTCCATTCCTGCCATGCGGACGTAAGGTGCTTTGACTTTATTATGATCTAGACTAAAGCTTTCTACTTTTGCCATGTATATCCCTCCAAAATTTCATTTGCATACCCACTATAACAAAGCGTGCTCTTACTTTCAATGAATTTATCGGAAAAAATAGGTGAAAAGACTAGTAAAATTTGAAATATATGTTAAAATAATTAAAAAATATTAATAAAGGGAGTAATGTCGTGTGGCAAGAGAATATACTGTAGCAGTCGTTGGAGCAACTGGGGCTGTCGGAACAAAAATGATCGAAATGTTGGAGCAATCTACTTTACCTATTAAAGCGGTGAAATTATTAGCTTCTAAACGTTCAGCTGGAAAAAAAGCCTTCTTCAAAGAGCAAGAATTAACGATTGAAGAATTAGTGCCGGAATCATTTGCAGGTGTGGATTTGGCTTTATTTAGTGCAGGTGGTAGCATTTCAAAAGTCTTTGCGCCAGAAGCTGTGAAACGTGGAGCGGTAGTAGTTGATAATACCAGCTATTTCAGAATGCATGAAGGAATTCCGTTGGTTGTGCCTGAGGTGAATAAAGAAGCCTTAAAATCACATAAAGGAATTATCGCCAATCCAAACTGTTCAACGATTCAAATGATGGTTGCCTTAGAGCCTATCCGTCAAAAAGCTGGTTTGGACCGTGTGATTGTTTCTACTTATCAAGCGGTATCGGGTGCTGGTGCGCGTGCGATTGCTGAATTAACAAATCAAGTGAAAGCCTTTAGTGAAGGGACGCCATTAAATGAATTAACGGCTGAAATTTTACCATGTGGTGGCGATAAAAAACACTATCCATTGGCCTTTAATGCTTTGGCGCAAATCGATGTGTTTAGTGATGAAGGTTACACTTATGAAGAGTGGAAAATGGTCAATGAAACGAAGAAAATTATGGAAGATAGCAGCATCAAAGTTTCTGCGACTTGTGTCCGTGTGCCTGTTTTAAGCGGTCATTCTGAATCTGTTTATATTGAAACAAAAACACCATTAACGGTCGAAGAAGTGCGCAATGTATTAAAAGATGCACCAGGAGTCGTTTTAGAAGATGATCCTAGCCAACAAATCTATCCACAAGCGATCAATTCAATTGGCAAGAAAGAAACCTTTGTTGGTCGTATCCGAAAAGATTTAGATGTCGAAAATGGCTTACACTTATGGGTCGTATCTGATAATCTATTGAAAGGCGCAGCTTGGAACTCTGTACAAATCGCTGAAACGTTACATGAAATGGATTTAGTCCGTGTACCTGAATAAAAATTTACCGACTTGTTGATAGGACAGGTCGGTATTTTTGTGTCTAAGGGGATGGATGTTCTCACTTTTGTACGAATAAACTAATGATTTTTTGAATTCTATGAGATAGTTGTATGTTTCTTTTTGTTTTAGTCTTGATTTCATGTATAATAGTAATGATGAGTTAAAGAAATAAAATAATAATTGAGGTGAAATTTTTGACTAAGATAAATATCATTCCACAAAGCGGGGTTCGTGAAAGTGGAAAAAACCTATACATTGCCGAAGTTGATGAAGATATTTTCGTGCTTGATTGTGGGTTACGTTATCCAGAAAGTGAACTATTGGGAATTGATACGATTATTCCTGATTTTACTTATCTTAGAGACAATAAAGAAAGGATTGCCGGAATCTTTTTAACCCATGGACATCCAGATGCGATTGGGGCGTTACCTTATCTTTTAGCTGAAGTGAAGGCCCCGGTTTTTGGGACGAAATTAACCATTGAATTAGCGAAACTAAATGTGCATCGTTATGAGCCAACTAAACGTTTTAAAGAGTTCCATGTGATTGATGAATACACAGAAATTGATTTTGGTCAAACAGTGGTAAGCTTCTTTAGGACGACGCACTCGATTCCTGATTCAGTAGGGGTTAGCTTAAAAACACCAGAAGGCAATATTGTTTATACTGGAGATTTCAAATTTGACCAATCAGCCAGTGAACCTTATCGCACCGATTTTGCACGTTTAGCCGAAATTGGTAAAGAAGGGGTGCTTGCATTATTAAGTACTTCAAGTAATGCTGAAAATCCTCAACCGATTGCTTCAGAACAAAAAATTGCTGAAGAAGTCTATGATACCATTAATTATTGGGAAGGCCGAATTGTCGTTGCCTGTGTCGCAAGTAACTTACAGCGTGTCCAACAAGTGATCGATGCATGTTATAAAGCGGGTCGTAAAATTGTATTGACGGGGCAAGATTTCGGTCGTATTATTCGAACCGCGATGAAGCTAGGCAAATTAACGGTTCCTGATGAAGACTTATTTATTCCGCAAAAAGAAATGAAAAAATATGCTCCAGAAGAACTATTGATTTTAGAAACAGGTCGTATGGGAGAGCCAATTAAATCTTTACAACGCATGGCAAAAGGGACACACCGAACTTTGCGTATTCATGAGGGAGATTTGGTTTATATTACGACTACGCCAACAATTTCGATGGAGACGGTGGTTGCTAAGACAGAAGATATTATTTATCGCGCAGGTGGCACGGTTAAAAATATTTCTGATAATATGTCGGTTTCAGGGCATGCTAATCCAACTGACTTACAATTGATGATGAATCTTTTGAAACCGAAATATTTAATTCCGGTTCAAGGAGAATATCGTCAATTAGTCGCTCATGCTAATCTGGCTAAACAATTAGGTTATGATGATAAACATATTTTAGTGACGGCTAAAGGGGATGTCATCAGCTTGATTAAGGGCCGTTTGATTTTAAATGGTTCAGTTCCGGCTGAAAATGTCATGATTGATGGTAAAGGGGTCGGTGATATTGGAAATATTGTCTTGCGCGACCGCAAAGTATTGTCAGAAGATGGCATCTTTGTAGCAGTGGTTACGATTAATCGCCGCGAGAAAAAAATTATTTCCTCCCCACAAATTACTTCACGAGGCTTTGTCTATGTGAAGGCGAGTCGTGATTTGATGCGTGAAAGTGCCGAAATCGTGCAAGAAATTGTTGAAAGTCATCTACAAGTGCAAGACTTTGATTGGGGCAATCTCAAACAAGATATCCGTGATCAATTGAGTCGCTATCTATTTGAGCAAACACGTCGACGCCCAGTCATTTTACCAGTGATTATGGAATCAAGCAACCGTAAAGGCAAAAATAATCGCTACTAATACACAAAGCCAAGAGAATGTTATCAATGGTTCTCTTGGCTATTTTTGTGGTTAAAATTGAAAGGTCGATGTATATTTTTAGATTCTAATATCGGTGAAAATAATTGGATTATTTAAATAAAAGGATATCTAATGTCAACATTTAACCCTAGGTATCTTTTCCACGTATTGAGTTTCACCTCACGCTAGATATGCCCCCTCTATTCCTCAAGTGTAGGCAGTCCTGCTATTCTTTTACTCAACATTAATGATAAATGTTGAGCCCACAGGCGGGTGCAGACCATATTCACTAACCCACAAATAAAGCAAATCAATTTTCAGTTCCAATCATAGCGATGGCGCAAATCCTTGTCGATATTTAGGTGTGAAAGTTGCAAAAAACGCTAAACTTGAATCATTTCTCCTGATAGTCTAGAAAATTATTTTTCCCCTCAGAAACTTCCTAAAAAGCATTGTACTTCTGCTAAAATCTGTTACAATAAATGGTGCATACTGTATTAATTTTATCTAAAAAAGTTAGATGTAAACGTTCTATATAATGGATTGTGTTATAACAAAGTAAAAGAGGAAGAAGTGAGCAAATGACAACGAAACATGATTTAATTTTATCATATATTGAGCAGTTGCCAGTTGGCGAAAAAATCTCAGTACGTGGGATCGCTAAACAGCTACAGGTTAGTGAAGGAACTGCCTATCGTGCCATTAAAGAGGCCGAAAATAGCGGTTTAGTTTCGACCATTCAACGGGTAGGAACCATTCGCATTGAACGCAAATTAAAGAAAAATATTGAAAAATTAACCTTTGCAGAAGTGGTAGAGATTATCGAAGGAGATGTGCTTGGCGGTGAGAGTGGTTTAAGTCACGTCCTCAATAAATTTGTAATTGGGGCGATGGAAGTATCAGCCATTGAACGTTATGTGACACCTGGTTCATTGATGATTGTCGGTAACCGTATCAATGTGCAACGCTTGGCTTTAGAAAATGGTGCAGCGGTGTTAATTACCGGGGGTTTTGATACGACAAGTGAGATTGCCAGTCTTGCGGATGAAAAGGGACTACCAATTTTACGGACGACTTATGATACGTTTACCGTGGCGACGATGATTAACCGAGCTTTAAGCGATCAATTGATTAAAAAAGAAATTATGCTGATTGCCGATATTTATATGCCACTAGAAAAGACGCATTATTTACAAGTTCATGATACGGTGCGTGATTATATTGAATTGGCCGAAACTACCAAACATTCGCGCTTCCCAGTCGTCAATAAAAATATGCGTGTCGTTGGGATTGTGACTACAAAAGATATTTTAGAAAAGAGTGATCATCTCTTAATTGAACGGGTCATGACCAAAGATCCCCGTGTCGTGAAAAAAGAAATGTCTATTGCTTCTGTCAGTCATCAAATGATTTGGGATGGCTTAGAAGTGATGCCAGTGGTTGCCGATGATTTTTCACTATTAGGGATTGTGACACGTCAAGATGTGATGAAGGCGATGCATTTGATTCAAAGACAGCCACAAGTATCTGATACGATTGCCGATCAAGTCAATGCGCAAATTCAGATGATTGAAGAAGATGCCCAAGGAAATGTCCTGGATTTGCCAGAGTTTCAATTTACAGTTACGCCACAAATGGTTGATGAATTAGGGACGATTTCTTTTGGGGTGCTTTCAGGATTGATTGCCAATACTGCCAAACAAACCATGATGATTTATAAACGCAAAAATACTTGGATTGAACAAGTGAACTTACATTATTTCAAATTGATTCAGTTAGAGAGCGAGCTTTCGATTCAGCCACGAATTTTGGAGTCAGGTCGCCGTTCTGCTAAACTAGATATGGAAATTTATCTTGAAAATACTTTGGTGGCTAAAGCGATTGTCACTTGTCAAGTCATGGAAAGAGCATAGAAAGTAGGGATAAGATGGATTTACAAACAGCGCAAGCAATACTAAATAAAATAAAAGCCTATGACACGATTATTATTCATCGCCATATGCGTCCTGATCCAGATGCATTAGGTTCGCAAGTCGGATTGGCTGAGATTTTGCGAGCAAGTTTTCCTGAAAAGCAGATTTATCAAGTAGGGAAAACCGTTGATAATTTGAAATATTTAGCAACGATGCAAGAAATAGCTGATGAGGTTTATCAAGATTCGCTCGTGATTGTCACTGATACTGCCAATGCACCGCGAATTAGTGATGAGCGCTATCATCTAGGGAAAGAGTTAATTAAAATTGATCATCATCCAAATGACGAACCTTATGGCGATTTAGTTTATGTGGATACGACTGCAAGTAGCTGTAGTGAGATTATTTGTGATTTTTATCAACAATTAGCGGATGAATTAACGATGACAACTGAGGCAGCACGTTTACTTTATGCGGGTATTGTGGGAGATACGGGCAGATTTTTATATCCAGCAACGACGGCAAAAACGCTGCGGATGGCAAGTTTTTTACGAGAATTTGATTTTGATGCAACTTTATTAAATCGCCAACTTTCACAAATTAGTTTGGCAGTTTCTAAATTAGTCGGTTATGTCTATCAAAATCTAAAAATTGATGAAAATGGCGCGGCTTGTTGCTACTTATCACAAGCAGTATTGCAAGAGTATCAAGTAGATGATGCTAAGACTGCGCATTTGGTGCCATTGCCTGGAGAAATTGAACAAGTTCAAGCCTGGGCATTATTTGTCGAGCAACCAGAAGGCTATTATCGTGTGCGTTTGCGTTCTAAAACTAAGCCTATCAACGAAATCGCGAAACGTCATCATGGGGGTGGCCATCCATTAGCGAGTGGTGCCAATGCCTATAGTTTGGAAGAAGCCCAAGAAATCTATCAAGAAATAAAAGATGTGTTAAAAAATAGTCATAAAGAATAACTTTTTTATTGGTTCTTTAAAGACGCGTTTCAAAATTTTTGAATAATATCTTCTCCTATTTTATTAATCTATTAAAAAATAATTTTAATTAAAGAGGAAAATGAAATAATGGATCATATAGAAATTTATGTCAGTGACTTAGGAAAATCTTTTCAGTTCTATAGCTGGTTATTGCCCAAGTTTGGTTTTAAAGTTTTTCAAGAATGGGATGAGGGATTTTCATATCGAAAAAATGATTTTTACATTGTTTTTGTTCAGACGAAGGGGCAGTATTTGCCTTCTACATACCATAGATGTCATGTAGGACTAAATCACTTAGCTTTTCATTGTGACAAAATAGAGATGATTGATCATATTCATCAGTATTGTTTGGATAATCATTTGACATTGTTGTACGAAGAATATTATCCGTATGCTGCAGGTAAAGAATTTTATGCAGTTTTTTTTGAAGATCCGGATAGAATAAAAATTGAAGTCAGGTTAAGAAAAGATTAGGGGAGATATCAGGAAACGAATGATAATTTTATCTTGATAACGTCGTATATAAGCAAAACTATCAGGTTAAATTAATTTTTTTAATAATGATAAAAATCCGAATGTTCAACTTGAGTATGAATTCAATCATTGCTGAACATTCGGATATTTTTTTGATATACCGAAATATTAGTCTATTACTTCTCTATTTTAGTTCATCACATTTTGTTCGATATCTTCATCCATAATTTCGCCTTTGGTAATAATATTGGTATCCCCAATTAAGAAGAGTCCGTCTGGTGTGACTTTGACTTTTAAGGTACCACCAAGTACATGAATCGTGACTTCTTCTGGTTGGACTAGACCTTTTTGTGCCAGGATATAGGCAGTTGAGCCGCTACCTGTGCCACAAGCTAAGGTGAAATCTTCTACGCCGCGCTCAAAGGTTCGAACCACGACTTCTTGATTTTCCAATACTTCATAAAAATTTACATTGGCTCCTTTAGGCAAGTAGTCCCAATAACGTAAACTTTTAGCCAAAGCTTGCATCGATGCTAATGGCGTGATACTCAAATTTTCATAAGGGACTACCAAATGAGGAATACCAGGATCACCCAATTCGACATAATCGACTAAGAAATCATTAAACATCAAAGCTTCTTGGATATTAGCTGGATCATTTAATTGTACTTGATAGTTGCGTTGGTCTAAACGTTTGGCATAAACCATCCCCGCAACTGTTTCGATTTGCATTTCTTCATTTGCTAATTGGTTTTCAAAAGCATAGCGCGCCAAACAACGAGCACCATTGCCACACATTTCAGCTTCGGTACCATCTGCGTTGAAGAAAATCATGCGAAAATCGCCACCTTTTTGAGGAGTATCTACTACCATTAAGGCATCTGAACCCACAGAAATTTTACGTTGGCATATTTGTTTAGCTAATTTGACTAAGGTTTCATAAGGAAATTTTAATTCAATATTATTAATAATGATAAAGTCGTTGCCGGTACCTTGCATTTTGTAAAAAGGTATTTGCATCATTTCACACTCACTTTCTATAAAAAATCAGGAATCAATTCATTTTGGATCATTTGTTCATAGCTTTGGCGTTTGACGATTAAAGCATCTTGTCCGTCTTTCACTAATACGACTGCTGGAATGGGTAGTTTATTATAGTTGCTAGCCATGGAATAGCCATAAGCCCCCGTTGTAAAGGTAGCAAAAATATCACCTGTTTCAACTTTTGGTACGGCTAAGTCTTTTACCAAAATATCGGTACTTTCGCAGGCTTTTCCAGAGATGGTTACTTTTTCTGTTTTTTCTTCATCGGCTTTGTTGGCAATGACTCCGGTATAAGTTGCATCATATAAGCCTGGGCGAATGTTATCAGTCATCCCACCATCAATGGCAGCATAAGTACGGATGCCTGGTAAAGTCTTAATTTCGCCAATTGTGTGTAAGCTAATGCCAGCTTCGGCCACAATACTTCGACCAGGCTCGATGACGATATTTGGACGTGGAAAATCATGTTTTCGACAAAAGCTTTCCGTTAATTCCATCAAAGGTGTTAGGAAGTATTCGTATGGTTGGCGGAGTTCATCTGGTAAGTATTTCACACCAAAGCCACCGCCGTAATTCAATTCTTTAATCGTATAGTTTAGACGTTTTCGCACTTCTAAGGCTAAATCTAAGGCAATTTTCGCTGCAGCTAGATGCGCGCTATTGTCTTTTAACTGACTCCCTACATGGAAATGGAAGCCATAAAATTCAATATGGCTGGCATCAATGGCTTTTTGAATGGTTGGCCATAAAATCTCTTCATCAAGCGGAATCCCAAATTTGGAATCTTTTTGACCGGTTGAAATATAGCTATGGGTTTGAACATTCACTTCAGGGGTAATTCTAAACAAGACTTTGGCTGTGGTTTGTTTTTCACTTGCAAGTTTTTGAATGCGTTCAATTTCTTGTAACCCATCAACGATAATCCGCCCTACACCATAATCTAAAGCCAGACTTAATTCTTCATCAGATTTATTATTGCCATTAAATTCGATATGTTCGGCTGGGAAATCAGCTTGGATGGCGGTATATAGTTCCCCACCACTGACCACATCGATACAAAAACCTTCACGGGCCATGATTTTATACATTGCAAGTGTAGAAAAAGCCTTTGAAGCGTAGGCCACACGCGTATTTGGATAGCGATTGGTAAAGGCAGCTTTTAACTGATTGCATTCTGATACAATCGCGTTTTCTGAAAAAACATAAAGTGGGGTGCCATATTTTTGGGCTAATGCAACGGTGTCACACCCATCAAAATATAAATGATGATTTTTTACTTCAAAATTCATTGCAGGACTCCTTATTGATTTAATTCTTTCATTAATTGACGGTAACATTCCACGCCACCGAGTAAATATTCTTCATTAAATTGTAGTTGATCGCTGTGTAAAGGATGTGTATAGCCTAATGCTTCATTGCGAATGCCTACGAAGAAAAAGAGACTTGGCACCTTTTGCTGGTACATTGAGAAGTCTTCAGCGAGCATATAAGGTGGGGTCGTTACATAGCTATCCCCAACAATTTTTTCTAAGGCTGCGACCATTTGTGCATCATTATCTACCACACGATACATATGATTAAAGGTCACTTCAGCTTTACAACCATATCCTTTGGCGATGTTTTGCGCGATTTCTTCAATACGACGGGTCATCGTTTCATAAACTTCATCACTAAATGCGCGCATCGTTCCTTCAATTTTGACTTCTTGGGCAATAATATTCATCGCATCGCCACCGGTAATCTTACCAAAAGTGAGGACGGCTGAATCCATTGGCGAAAGATTGCGTGAAATAATTGTATGTAGGCCTGAAATCACCGCGCTAGTAGCAACAATCGCATCAGCCCCAATTTGTGGTTGTGCCCCGTGTGCACTCTTGCCTTTAATTGTGATGTAGACCTCGCCATTTCTTGCCATCATTGGTCCTTTACGACAGGCGATGACACCTTCGTCAAATTCTGGAAAGACGTGTAAGCCAATCATTTGTTCAATACCGTATTTTTCAAATAGTCCCGCATCGATTAAAAGTTGGGCACCGCCAGGACCTTCTTCAGCTGGTTGAAAGACTAAGACGATGGTACCAATAATTTCTTGCGGATGTGTGGCAAGATATTGTGCAAAGCCTAGCATGGTAGCCATATGTCCATCATGTCCACAAGCATGCATCTTTCCAGGATGAGTACTTTGAAAGGCTAAACCAGTATTTTCAGTAATCGGTAAAGCATCGATATCGGTACGAAAGCCTAATGTCTTGCCTTCTTTGGTACCTTTAAAGATTGCGACTAACCCGGTTTCTAATATTTCATGGATTTCAATATTGGGTAGTTGTTGCAAAAAATTGTATAAATATTCTTTTGTTTGATATTCGGATAAGCCTAATTCAGGAATTTGATGAAGCGCGCGTCGATGTTTTGTCACGAGGTCTTTGAGTTGCGCTACGTCTTGAGAAATCAACATTTTTATGCAAACCTCCTTAGGGATTTTTCTTGTGATATATTCATTAGCATATTAATTATTAAGATTGAATGCAACTAACCTGCTTATTTTTGAAAAATTTTTTGCAGAAATTAGTGAATATTCCTAGCTAAGTATTTACATTATATAATATAATTAGAGCAATTCATATTGTTTTGTTAGTATTTTTTCATTTTATTGTCTGAAAACTAATGAAAATGAACAATTAATGATAAATTTGAAAGGAAGTGTCAAAAAGTGGCAATTTTTACAGGTGCAGGAATCGCGCTGATTACCCCAATGTTAGCAGATGGAACGGTGGATTTCGATAAGTTAAAAGAGCTAGCTGAATGGCATGTACAACAAGGAGCCGACGCCATTATCGCGTGTGGGACAACAGGAGAAGCTTCAACTTTAGATGATCAAGAACATATCGCCGTGATTGAGGCAGTGGTCAAACAAGTAAATGGCCGTATTCCAGTAATTGGTGGGACAGGTTCCAATAATACCCAACACGGGATTGAATTATCGCAAGCAGCCCAAAGAGTGGGGGCCGATGCATTATTGGTCGTGACACCATATTATAATAAAGCAACAAAGAAAAGCATTATCAAACACTATCAAGCAATTTGTGCCAGTGTTGATTTACCAGTTATTTTATACTCAGTGGCTTCACGAACAGGGATGAATTTAACACCGGCAATTGTCAAAGAGTTAAAAGAAATTCCTAATGTCGTCGGTATTAAAGAAGCAAGTGGCAATATTTCGCAGATTGTGGAGATTGCGCGTCTTGTTGATGAGGGCTTTGCGCTTTATTCAGGAAATGATGATCAAGTGCTTCCATTATTGTCTGTGGGTGGTTCAGGTGTGATTTCTACGATTGGTAATATTGCACCAAAACAAACTTCGCAAATGGTGCATGATTATTTAGAGGGCAAAACAAAAGAAGCCTTAGCCGTACAATTAGCACAAAAACCATTAATTGATGCGATTTTTAGTGAGGTCAATCCAGTGCCGATAAAAAAAGCAGTCGGTATGCTTAAAGGCTATGATACCTACTATCGCTTACCACTAGACCAACCAGAAGAAAAAACGGTCGAATTATTAGCAAAAGAAATGAAAAATTATGGTTTGTTATAACTCATCAATCGCGTTAGAAAGGGTGAAAACATGCTAAAAATTATTTTAAGTGGTTGTCATGGTAAGATGGGGAAAGTCTTACAGTCCATGATTGCGGCTAAAGAAGAAATGATGGTCGTAGCTGGCATTGATCAAAATACGGATTTACCTAGTGATTTTCCAGTTTATGCGCAGTTAGCACAAGTCAAAGAAACAGCGGATGTCGTGATTGATTTTTCACACTTTTCAGCTGTGGCGCAGTTAGTTAATAATGCTAAAGCGTTACACTTGCCAGTTGTTGTTGCTACTACAGGGTTAACGCCAGACATTCAAGCATTAATTGACCAAGCAAGTGAAGAAATTGCGATTTTTCAGTCGGCGAACATGTCTTTAGGAATCAATGTTTTGATTAAGGCCTTGCAAGCAGTGACACCAATTTTAGAAAGAGATTATGATATTGAAATGATTGAAAAACATCATAATCAGAAAAAAGATGCACCGAGTGGAACGGCTTTATTATTGGCGGATAGCATCAATGAAGTTTGTCAGGAGAAAAAAGAATACATCTATGACCGCACGCCAAAAGATGAAGCGCGCCAAACGAGTGAATTAGGGATTTCAGTGGTTCGTGGAGGCACGATTCCTGGTGAGCATATCGTGATTTATGCGGGTGAAGATGAGATTTTAGAATTTAAACATACTGCTTTATCGCGCAATATTTTTGCCAAAGGTGCCCTTGAAGCAGCCGAATTTCTTGCCAAACAGCCAAGTGGCAAATATAATATGGCTGATTTAGTGAATCAAAATTAAGAATTTATCGAGGTGGAAAATGTCAGAATTACAATTTACCGATCCATATATGTTAGCAAAATATATTAAGGATGCAACGAAACAAACACCAGTCAAAGCCTATGTTCAAGGTGATTTATCTGGTGTGACGAGTGATGAAGTGAAAATTTTTGGTGAAGGGAATTTTCATTTTGTGATTGGCGATGCAGCAAAAGTAGCCGCTTTTTTAGATGCGCATCAAGACAAGATTACGGATTCTTATTTAGAAAATGACCGCCGCAATTCTGCTGTCCCACTATTAGACTTAACCAAAGTGGATGCTCGAATTGAACCAGGTGCGTTTATCCGTGACCAAGCTGTTATTGGTAAAAATGCTGTCGTCATGATGGGCGCAGTGATTAATATTGGTGCCGTAGTAGGCGAAGAGACCATGATTGATATGGGTGCCATTTTAGGTGCCCGCGCGACAGTAGGAAAACGTGCCCACATTGGTGCGGGTGCTGTGTTGGCCGGCGTCTTAGAACCACCTTCAGCAAGTCCGGTGATTGTGGAAGATAATGTGTTAGTCGGCGCCAATGCAGTCGTACTAGAAGGTGTACGCATTGGTGAAGGTGCAGTGGTTGCTGCGGGTGCTGTCGTAACTGAAGATGTGCCAGCTGGTGCGGTAGTTGCGGGGAGTCCTGCCAAAATCATCAAAATGAAAGACGAAAAAACGATTAGCAAAACGGAATTTCTAGATGATTTACGTAAATAAAGTGATTGAGGTCAAGTAGAAAAAGTCGCTACTTGACCTTCTTTTTTACATCAGTTACCAACAGGGTGCCAGTTAAGAGATTATCAGAAAATTAGATAACGCATAGAATTTAAGTCAGAAATAAATTTTCTTTGCAAGTCACCCTGTTTTCAAGTATATTAGAATTTAGGAAAAATAAAACAACTTTAGGAGGAATTTATGTCTTTACCAAAATGTCCAATGTGTCAATCAGAATATACTTATGAGGATCGTGGGTTATTGATTTGCCCTGAATGCGGTCATGAATGGTCACCAGAAGATCAAGTCCAAGAAGAAGGCTTAGTTGTCCTTGATGCAAATGGCAATCAATTACAAGATGGCGATACAGTCACTGTGATTAAGGATCTAAAAGTCAAAGGAGCAAGTGGCGCAATCAAACAAGGAACTAAGGTCAAAAACATTCGCTTAGTAGAAGGTGACCATAACATTGACTGCAAAGTTGATGGCTTTGGTGCGATGAAATTAAAATCAGAATTTGTGAAGAAACTATAATCTTTCAAAAGCTGTTTACAAATTTTTCATACTTTTTTGGTAAACTATTCTTGAAAATTGATACGAGGTGAAAGGAATGTATGGAATGTATCCGATGGGGTTTTTCTTTGATCCCACCTATATTTTAGTGATTATCGGAATTATGCTATCCATGGCGGCTTCGGCTTATGTGAATAGTACTTACCGTAAATATGATGAAGTTTTGAGTAAAAAAGGGGTCACCGGGACGCAAGCTGCTCAGTATATCTTACAAAGTCAAGGCATTCATAATGTGGGTGTTCAAGGGATTGCGGGCGATTTGACCGATAATTATAACGCCCAAACGAAGATGTTGAGTTTATCCCAAGCTACAGCGCAATCGACTTCTGTTGCGGCAATTGGTGTGGCTGCTCATGAATGTGGTCATGCTGTACAAGATGCGAAAAATTATTTCCCATTGCGTTTGCGGGCAGGCATTGTACCGATTGTCAATATTGGTTCGACTTTGTCTATCCCATTGATTTTAATCGGGGTTTTATTACGTGGTCAATTTTTGATTAACTTGGGCTTAATTGCATTTGCGTTAGTCTTTATTTTCCAATTAGTCACGTTGCCTGTCGAATTTGATGCTTCAAGAAGAGCGATTCAAATTTTAAGTGAAGGTGGCTTACTGGCTGAAGATGAATTGCCTATGGTGAAAAAAGTCTTAACCGCCGCTGCTTTAACTTATGTGGCTGCTGCAGTGAGTACCTTACTTCAATTATTACGTTTATTTATTCTTTTTGGAAATAACAATCGCGACAACTAAAAGACAACTCTTAGAATTTGTCTCAAATCGTTGTATAATCGATGAAAATGTTTTCTAAATGTGTTAAAATAAGGTCAAAAGAAGAATTGGAGTGATGGTTATGAAAACATCTACAAAAATTGCCTTAGGTGTCAGTACCACTTTAGTAGCTGGGGTGATTACTTCAGCGATTGTGGCCGATAAAATTATCACAAAGGTTAAAAAAGTTCAAAACCGCAAAAAAGTCAAAAAATTTGTGGACGATAAGTTAAATGGCAATGCTTTTGTTGGCGATATGGTGGACCGTCTAAGCGATAAAGATATTGAGTCGTTAATCAATATCGGTAAAAAAATCGGTGAAGGTCAAGAACAGTTATCTACTTATGGCGAATCAGTTAAAAATGCGACTTGCCAAGCCAAAGATAAAGTTGGTTCAGTCATTAAACAAATCAAAATCAAATATTAGTACAGATAGTCTCAAGAATCGCTCTTGGGACTTTTCTTAATAAGAAGTTAGGATGAGAAAATGGAAAAAAGGAGCAGTCTGACCCAAGAACAAAAAGTGTATTTCATGAAAGAAGCCATCAAAGAAGCGAAAAAGGCGGAACAAATGGCAGAAGTTCCCATCGGAGCGGTCGTGGTTTATCAAGGTGAAATCATAGGTCGCGGACATAATCAAAGAGAAACGCAGCAACAAGCCGCAGCCCATGCAGAGATGTTTGCCATTCAAGAGGCTTGTGAAAAGGTCGGTACTTGGCGTTTAGAAAAGAGTCAATTATTTGTGACCTTAGAGCCTTGTGTGATGTGTAGTGGGGCCCTTCAGTTAGCCCGTGTTGAAGAAATCTATTTCGGGGCATTTGATCCAAAAGGTGGGGCCTGTGGTTCTTTATTAAATATCGCCACGGATGAACGTTTTAATCATTGGAGCTATGTCGAATCAGGGATTTTAGCTGAGGAATGTGGCCAGTTATTATCACAATTTTTTAAAAAGCTAAGAGAAGCAAAAAAATTACGAAAAAAGGCTAGTCATTCACCAGAAAATAGTATATAATAGGTTTTGCCGTTATGGCTAGGACAATGGGAAGCTTGTGAAGCGTGTCAGGTCTGGAAGGAAGCAGCACTAAGCATGTCTTTCCATGTGTCTGATTGATTACATCAGTATTGACTGGTGTATTTTTTTTTGCTTTCAAAGTGATTTTTTGAAAGACTTCTATATGTTTTGTAGATATAATATTTTAAATTAAGTTTTGCAATAATGAATGCTAAATAACGCCAGCTCATCAAGTAAGATTAAGTGGCGTTTCTTTATGTATCGAGCTTATTCTTTGATTTTTACTGTAAGCTGATTGTTGGTATTTTGACTGATGTAAATGTTAAATGTTTTTTGAAAAGCATATTCATAATATCCGGAAATATAGTACGTTTTGGTTGAATTTTTATTCTTGATTTGAAGCGTAATCTGACCAGTAAAATCTTTCGGTATCTTTATCTTTTTCTTTGCTTGGAAGCTTTGATTGACATTCCCACGAAACTGGACCACCATATCAGCAAAGGATAAATTTGTGTGATTTGTAATATAGATTGTATTTTTTTCCCCATGATTGTAAATAAAATAGCCACCCAAAAAGGCAATGAGGAATATCACCGATATGATTCTTTTTTTCTTCATGTTTCACCGCCTGTACTGATTTGAACGAATCTTTTTTATCAATTCATTTTTTCAACTGTCTATTAAATTTCAATAATCCTAAATAACTCTTCTCCCAGTATAACATTTTTGTAGAAGAAAAAAATTTTATGATAGCTGTCATATAATGAATGGAAGTTTTTTGTCTAAAAGTGATTGTTCTATTAGTGGAAAATCGTTACTTTCTTTATTTTGTTGTCAGCATTAGAATGGATTGCGTTGTTGAAAAGGCAAGAGGAATGTCTGGCCGTCATGAAAGAAGAATAAATTTGATTTTTCCTTTGCCAATGGTTGAGATTGTATGGTATAATTTTTGTCATTGCTGTAAGTTTTCAGTAATATTTTTGCAAATAGATTTGATGGAAGGATGACAGAAATGAAAGGGAAAAACCTTACCCTGAATTATAGTCTTCTACAAGGTAGCTATTGGATGAGTTATTGTGCCTTGTATAGTTTTGCGACAGTTTATCTTTTATCAAAAGGCTTTAATAGTGCGATGATAGGGATGATTGTGGCTGGTAGTAATATTTTAAGTAGTGTATTACAACCTTATGTTTCAACTTTGGCCGATCAAGCGAAGAAATTAAGTATTCGGCAAATTATTTTAATGGTAGCAGCTGTATTGGCTATTTTATTAGCAGGCTTAACGATTGTGCCTAGCCAACTTTTACTTGTAGGTCTTTTATTTATTTTTGCCAATATTTTCTTACAGGTATTACAACCCTTAATCAATGCGATGAGTTTTTACTATATTCGTCATGGCATGAAAATTGATTTCGGTTTAGCCCGTGGCACAGGTTCGCTAGCTTTTGCGATTCTTTCTAGTATTTTAGGATTTTTATTATCAAAATTCGCTAGTTGGGTCATTCCTTTGAGTAGTTTAATTTGTGTAGGATTGATTGTATTATTGATGTTGAGTTTCCCGGTGATTCAAAAGATGAGCGAAGAAGTAGCACACGATGAAAATCCTAACCATGTGCCTGGTGGTTCCTTCATGTATTTTGTCAAGGAATATCCAAGTTTTTGCTTTGTCTTAATTGGTAGCACTTGCTTATTTATCTATCATAATATGTTTAACAGTTATTTAATCCAAGTGGTAGAAGCATTGCATGGGACTTCAAAAGAGTTAGGAACAACGATGTCACTTGCGGCGATGGTTGAGATTCCGACCATGTTCTTATTCTCAAAGATTGTAGCCAAATATAGCAGTCATAAGTTATTGGTTTTTGCTAGTATAATGTTTACGGTTAAAGCGATTGCGACAATTTTTGCGGTCAATATTCCGATATTATATGCGACTCAAATTTTCCAAATGTTTGCTTTTGCGCTATTCACCCCAGCATCTGTCTATTACACCAATCAAATGATGAAACCACAAGACCAATTCAAAGGACAAGCTTACCTGACAATGACCATTACCATGGGTGGGGTGCTTGGAAGTCTATTAGGTGGTTTTATCCTTCAATATAGCAGCGTGTCAATGATGTTGATTGTCTGTGCGATTGTTTCAGCGATTGGGACTTTCTTTGTAGCAAAATTTGCGAAAGAAGTAAAAAATGCTTAAATCTTATCTTGTAAAGTGAGTTTCTTTTTAGAGGCTCACTTTTTTTACTTCATTTATCCATTGGTTAAAAATAGGGCTTGTCTTTTAATCTAAAATTCGCTATGCTTGATTCGTGCATTGAAATCAAGGTCAACTTGGACTGGTTCGAGAACTCCCAGAATAAAAAACTAAGAATCTCAAAATCCTTTATATTAGACCGTATGAAGAGAATATAGTAAGGAGGTTGGTAAGATGCGCAAAGTAATTATTGATTGTGATCCAGGGATTGATGATTCGCTGGCTTTATTATATGCGCTCAAGTCACCAGAAATTGATGTTGTAGCGATTTGTGTTGTTGCAGGCAATGTTCCAGTCGAAATCGGTGTGAAAAATGTGTATTACTGCTTGGATTTGGTCAATCGGCGGGATATTCCTGTTTATCTCGGTGCGACTGAGCCTTTGGTTGTGCCTTTCGTGAGTGCGCAAGATACGCATGGTTTTGATGGTCTCGGGGAAAGTCATTTAGCTCAAGCGACTATAGTTACGCCACAAGAGCAAACGGCCGCTGAATTTTATGCTCAGACTTTTGCTCACCCACAGGAAATCTCGGTTATTGCCTTAGGTCCATTAACGAATATCGCTCAAGCACTCGATTTGAATGTCAATCTCGGTTTAAATATGCAACGCTTTGTCAGCATGGGTGGTGCTTATCTTAGTCATGGTAATTGTTCACCGGTGGCAGAGTATAATTATTGGTGTGATCCCGATGCGGCAAAAATCGTCTATGAAAAATTAGGTTGTCCGATTGAAATGGTCGGCTTAGATGTGACGCGCAAGATTGTTTTGACACCGAATTTGTTGCAATATAGTCAGTATTTAAATCCACAAATGGGTGAAATACTTGCAAAAATGACCCAATTTTATTTTGATTTTCACTGGCAACAAGAGCATGTCTTAGGCTGTGTGATTAATGATCCGCTAGCTGTGGCTTACTTTATTCATACCCAGTTATGTAGTGGCTTCAATAGTTATGTCGTTATTGAAAATCAAGGAGTCAGTCGTGGTCAAAGTTTGGTAGATGCGCATGATTTTTGGCGCAAACCGGCAAATGCCAAAATTTTGACTCAAGTCGATTCGACAGCGTTCTTTGTGGAATTTCTAGCCATTGTCTTAGATGTACCTCACGAAGTCATTGCACAAGATATGAAAAATTTGAAACTAGGTGAATGACTTTGAAAAATATCTCAACGAAAAAAATTGCATTGATTGCTTTATGTGTCGGACTTAATTATGTGGGTGGGAATATCGCCTTATTTTTACGTTTGCCCATTTATCTTGATAGCTTAGGGACAATTATGGCTGCGTTTTTACTTGGACCGATTGCGGGGATGGTAGCCGGTTTGTTAAGTGGTCTACTAGGCGGCATTACAACAGATCTATTCGCACTATATTATATTCCAGTCGCACTGTGTACTGGTTTTATTGCGGGGATGGTTTATCAGCGCTTGCATAAGACTTGGCGTGTTCCGCTAGAAGCTGCGGTGATTTCCTTACCAGGTACGTTGATTTCTTCTTTTATCACGTATTTCTTATTTGGAGGTATCACTTCTTCAGGCTCGAGTATTATTGTGCAATTGATTCATGGACTAGGACTCAACCAATTAACTAGCGTGATCTTGGTGCAAGTGATTACCGATTATGCTGATCGCTTATTGAGTGTTGTGGTGGTATTAAGTGTGATTGCGATGTTGCCGAAAAAAGTAAAAATGATATAATTAAATCGAGGAATAGAAGTAGAAAAATATCGGTCGCACACGCACCAGCATGCTGGTATCTGAGAGGTGGGGAAGGGCCGTCCCACCTATTCCTTGGCACTTAGAATATTCTAGGTGCTTTTTTTATTTTTAGGCGTTTTGCTTGTGTTTCGTCTAAAAAATATTATAGTTAAAGTTAGAATTGAAAGTTACGGAGTATTTTCATGGAAACGATAAAGATTTTACATACCAATGATATCCACTCACATTTGGAAAATTGGCCGCGAATAGCGCATTACATCCAAAGTCAACAACAAGCATCCAAAGACGATGAAACACTTTGGACTATGGATTTAGGCGATTTTTGTGATCGGTGGCATCCATTAACCGAGGCCACGCATGGAAAAGGCAATATCGCATTACTGAATCAAGCCCACTATGACCTTATCACTTTGGGTAATAATGAAGGACTAGGTTTTAGCCAAGATGAATTTAAAGAGCTTTATCAACAAGCCAATTTTCAAGTGGTGATTGCCAATGTCCGTCAATTGAATCAACAACTTCCGCCTAACTGTCACGCCTATACGATTCTGACGACAAAAGACAAGACCAAAATCGCCTTTATCGGTTTGACTGCTCCTTTTGAATCCGGGTATCGTGCCAATGGTTGGGAGATTTTAGATCCTCAAGAAACTTTGCGTGCGTTTTTACCAGAATTAAAGCAACAAGCTGACCTCATTTGTGTGATGAGCCATTTAGGTGTGAAGCAAGATCGTTTACTTGCTCAAAAATTTCCTGAAATTGACCTTATTATTGGTTCACATACGCATCATGTGTTTGTTCATGGGGAATTTGTGAATCAGACTTTGTTGGCAGCAGCCGGGAAGTATGGCCAGTATGTTGGTGAAATTACTTTAACTTTGGAAAATCATCAGCTAAAAGAGAAACGAGCGCGGGCCATTTGTTATGAAGATTTACCACCGGTAGCCGATGAAGGACGTGTGAGTGAAGGGTATTTTCAAGAAGGTCAACATTTATTAGCTGAGCAAGTCCTTTGCACAATAAATAAAGAAAAATCCATTGAAAAAATTACCGCAGAATTAGCCCAAGCGATGAAAGCTGCGACCAATCAAGATCTAGCTTTATTAAATACAGGCTTAGTTTTACATGCTTTAGCAAAAGGTGTCATTACGAAAAAAGACTTACATGAAATTTTGCCTCATCTAATGCATTTAGTGACCGTTCAGTTGCAAGGGCGTGATTTAATACGTCTAGCAGCTGAAATAGCTAAAAATCAACCCTTTTTGAGTTATTATCAACCAAAAGGCTTAGGATTTCGTGGTAAGATTTTCGGGCAAATTTATAATGACGGCTTAATCTATCATTCGGAAAGTCGAACAGCAAGTCTTAGAGGAAAGGCAATTGCACCAAATCAAAGCTATTCGTTAGTGACTTTGGATTATTGGGTCTTTTTACCTTTTTTCCCAACAATAGAAATTGCAGGGAAGGTCACGTTATATTATCCAAAATTATTGCGTGAGATTTATGGCGAATTTTTAGCAAGAAATGAGAATTAAACATACACAAACAACCGCTGAAAAGGTATAATAAAAAGGACAGTATATTATTGATAGGATGGTGAAAAGATGACCAATCAGGAAACGCAACAAGAAGTGCAAACAACCCAAGAACAAGCCACTGAAGAAAAAGTGGAATATAAAGGGGAAGTCGTTACCCGAATTGAAGAAAATAAATATCAAGTCGGATCTAGACAATATGAACTAGTAGCTAATCATCGTGACGGGTTCGATGCCCAAAAATTCGGTGAACGCTATAGTGATGTATTAGCGAAGTATGATTATATTGTTGGCGACTGGGGTTATGAACAGTTGCGCTTAAAAGGCTTTTTTGAAGAAAATAATAAAAAAGCTTTACCCGAGCAAAGAATTGATACTTTAGAAGATTATTTATATGAGTATTGTAATTTTGGTTGTGCCTATTTTGTGGTGAAACGAATTGGCGGCAAGCGTGAGAAGATGCAAAATCGTAAAAATAAAAAGCATAAAAATAATCAAGCTTTTGTAGAAGAAAAACGTGAAGTCATTGCTCACAAGAAAAAGCCAACGATTAAATCACGAAAAACTTCTGAAAATCACAAACAAGAAAAGCATACCATCAGTCATGTCGAAGGTAAGCGAAATTTTGTAGTAAGAAAGCGAGAGGACTAGGCTGTGAAATATAAAGGATATTTAATTGATTTAGATGGGACAATTTATCTTGGAAAAGAACCTATCCCAGCAGGTAAGCGATTTGTCGAACATTTGCAAGAAAAGGCGATTCCGTTTTTATTTGTAACGAATAATACGACAAAATCTCCAGAAACAGTGGCACATCGTCTAGCCAATGAATTTGATATTCATGTGACCGCCGAGCATGTTTATACTGCGACTTTAGCGACGATTGATTTTATGAAGGAAAAAAATCTAGGTAACAAGGTTTATGTGATTGGAGAAGCTGGTCTAATTGACTTAATTGTCGCAGCAGGTTTTGAATTAGATGATGAAAATCCCGATTATGTGGTTGTCGGCTTGGATAATGATGTGACTTATGAAAAATTTGTCAAAGCGACTTTAGCGATTCAAAAAGGCGCCTACTTTATCGGAACGAATCCAGATAAAAATATTCCTACTGAGCGCGGATTATTGCCCGGTGCTGGTGCGTTAATCTCATTTTTAGAGACTTCTACGCAAACCAAAGCAACCTATATCGGTAAGCCTGAAGCCATCATCATGGAAAAAGCCCTTGAACATCTGCAAATGACCAAAGAAGAAGTCATCATGGTGGGCGATAATTATGAAACGGATATTCGCTCAGGATTAAATAATGGGATTGATACTTTATTGGTGCTTTCTGGATTTACCTCTAAAGAACAAGTGCCACATTTACCTGAGGCGCCAAGTTATGTTGTGGATAATTTGGATCAATGGGACTTTAAATTATGAAGTTATCCTTTACGACTAGTTATTGGCTGAAGTATTTGTGCGTGTTGTTGACTGTGATTAGTTTGTCGATTACAATAACCATTCATTTTACGCCACTGTATTATTGGCAAGAGTTTCAGCACCATTTAGCGCAAAGTGTTGGCTTGACGCGCACGCAATTATTTCATAACTATCATCAATTATTAGCCTATTTAGATTTACCTTGGATAAAGGCGTTGCAATTACCTGATTTTCCAAGTAGTAGTTCTGGGGCGAAACATTTTTACGAGGTGAAACGGTTATTTTTATTCAATTATGCCGTTTTACTTGTAACTTTTGTGCCGAGTCTACGCATTTTAAAGCAGCTATATCGGCAAAAAATGACCTGGCTATTTATTCACCCAATTCAGTGGACTGCATTGGTATTTGGACTGTTATTATTTTTGATGGCGATTGGTTTTGAGCGCTTTTTTATCTATTTTCATCAGATTTTATTTAGAAATACGGATTGGTTATTTGATCCAGCTACTGATCCGATTATCAATGTTTTGCCAGAATCCTTTTTCATGCAATGTTTTCTGCTATTCTCTGGGCTACTCTTGCTAAGTTTAGTGACATTGTATACAATAGGCAAAAAACAATTAAAAGAAAAATAACGAGGTGTTTGATTTGGTTGATTTAACGAATAAATTCAATCCACAAGTTGGCAAAATTGCCGTATCTTTAATTCGTCAGTTTGATGAGCGGGTTTCATCCATTCCGAATATTTTAAAATTGACTTTAGGGGAACCTGACTTTACGACTCCGGAGCATGTCAAAGCATCAGGAAGAGAAGCCATTACGCAAAATCATACCCACTATTCAGGAATGGCCGGTTTAGCAGATGTACGTCAAGCAGCGAGTGCCTTTTTAAAACAAAAATATCAAGTGGATTATCATTGGCAAGATGAGATTTTAGTGACTGTGGGCGCGACCGAAGCGATTTCGGCGGCCTTGCTTGCGGTTTTATGCCCAGGCGATGAAGTCTTACTACCAGCGCCTATTTATCCCGGATATGAACCAGTGATTACCTTAGCTGGGGCAAAACCAGTATATATGGATACGAGTGATAATGGCTTTGTTTTATCGCCTGATACCTTGGAAAAAGCCTTGATTGCGCATCGAGACAAGGTCAAAGCAGTTATTTTGAACTATCCAAGCAATCCAACTGGCGTGACTTATACACGTGAAGAAGTACAAGCTTTAGCCGATGTATTAAGAAAGTATGAAGTCTTTGTAATCAGTGATGAAATCTATAGTGAATTAACTTATGATGGCCATCATGTTTCAATTGCGGAATTCCTAAGAGAACAAACCATTTTAATTAATGGGTTATCAAAATCGCATGCAATGACTGGTTGGCGTATCGGTTTTATCTGTGCGCCGAAAGAATTGACCAAAGAAATTATCAAAGTACATCAATATTTAGTAACAGCTGCATCCACGATTTCTCAAAAAGCCGCTGTGGAAGCTTTAGTGGCTGGTATTAATGATGCGGATGAAATGAAAGTCGAATATCAAAAACGCCGCGATTATCTTTTTGAAAAAATGTCGGCACTTGGCTTTGAAATTGCTCGCCCATCTGGTGCTTTTTACATCTTTGCTAAAATTCCAGCTGGTCTCATACAAGATTCTTTTGATTTTTGTGTGGATTTGGCGCAAAAACAGCAATTAGCGATTATTCCAGGTATTGCCTTTGGTCCAGAGGCGGAAGGTTATGTCCGTTTAAGTTATGCCGCAAGTATGGAAAAATTAGTCGAAGCGATGAACCGTTTAGAAAAATACGTTCAAAACGAAAAAGCTTAAAATATCCCAGTTATTGAAAGATTGCTCACTTTGCTATTAAGGTGGGTAATTTTTCATATCTGTCATTAAATTGGGAGGACATGTGGTATGATGAAAGAAAACGTAGCAGAGGTGAGCGGTATGAAGTCCTTTTGGAATCAAATAAACGATTATTTTGAACAGCATCCTTATCAAGAGGTTATCCTTCTTGCTATAGTCGGTTCAATCCTTGGTATTACAATCGAATATCTTGTAAATGGCGATTTCTTAATTGAAAATATTTGGACCTTCCTCTTTCTTAATCTTGGCTTTTTATACCAATCCTTTCGCAAGCAGAAACGAACAAAGGAAAAGAAAAAATAATGTTGCTTTTATTTACCTAACCTTTACAATCTAAGAGAAATTTTTACATAGAATCAAACGTACTTTTACATCCACTTGTTAAGATAAATATGTAAGCAAGAAGTTAACTTACAAATCAATTCATTCAAGTAAGTAAGAGGAGTCGTTACGATGAAAAAATTATCAGCCATGTTACTTTTAGCAGGAGTATTTTTAGCCGGATGTGGCAATGCAAGTTCAACAGGAAACAGTTCAACTAACTCTAAACAAGTCCAAATCGTTGCGGTCGGTTCTACTGCTTTACAACCCTTAGTTGAATCAGCGCAAGAACAGTTTGTTGCAAAAAAGGCGAATTATCAAATTACTGTGCAAGGCGGGGGCTCAGGTACAGGCTTGAGTCAAGTGGCCAGTGGTTCGGTGCAAATTGGTAATTCCGATGTCTTTGCAGAAGAAAAAGATGGCGTAGATGCAAGCAAACTCGTTGATCATCAAGTGGCAGTTGTTGGAATGGCCCCAGTTGTCAATAAAGCAATCGGTGTTAAAAATGTCACTAAGGACCAATTAATTGCGATTTTTACTGGTAAGGTGAAAAATTGGCAAGAGTTAGGCGGTAAGGACCAAGAAATTGTTGTTGTGAACCGAGCAAGTGGATCAGGTACGCGCGCCACTTTTGAAAAATGGGGCTTAGATGGGGCAAAAACCATTCAAGCGCAAGAACAAGATTCATCAGGAACGGTGAAAAAGATTGTTTCTTCTACCCCTGGTGCGATTAGTTATCTGGCTTTGTCTTATATTGATGATAGTTTAGAAGCACTCTCTTTAGACGGTGTCGCACCAACTGCTGAAAATATCGAAACCAATGATTGGCCAATTTGGTCTTATGAACATATGTATACCAAAGGAAAGCCAACAAAAGAAATCAAGAAATTTTTAGATTACATGGTTTCCGATGAAGTCCAAGAAGGTTTGGTCAAAGACTTAGGTTATTTACCAGTAACGAAGATGCAAGTCTCGCGTTCTGCCGATGGACAAGTGAGCGAGAAATAATCCAGTCTCTTATTATTGAAAGAAAAGCAAAACCTACTCACGCTTTTCATTTCATCATAAGTTCTCCATAATAATAGAACCCCCTCGTAGTTTGAAAGCTATGAGGGGTTTTCTGTTAATTCAGGAAGTTCAACGATAAAAGTAGCGCCTAAGCCAGGATGACTTTCCACCCAGACACGGCCACCTAATTTTTCAGTATAGTCTTTCACGATGGCTAAACCAAGGCCAGTTCCACCAGAGTGTCTTGCCCGCGCTTTGTCTACCCGGTAAAAACGTTCGAAAATTCGCGCTTGATCTTTTGCTTCAATTCCTAAGCCATTATCGGTAATCTTAAAGGTGAATAGATGTGCTTGTTTTTTCAATTGAATCGTAATCTTGCCGTTTTCAGGGGCATAAAAAATTGCATTTTCAATTAAATTTTTGAGAATGGGTTGAATCAGTTCTTTTTTAGTTAAGAGCGTGACTTCTTTTTCGGTGGTAAGTGTTAAGGATAGCTGTTTATGCTCGATATTCTTTTCATATTGACTAAGAATTTGTTTGACCAATTGTTCACATTCGACTTGACTAGATTCATAAGCAAATAATTCATCGGTTTTCGACAGTTGAATAATTTCTTGAATCAAATCTTGTAAACGATTGGCATCTTTTTGCATGATGGTTAAAAACTGGCGACATAATTCAGGATCTTCCATCGCGCCATCTAGCAATGTTTCGGTAAAGCCAATCAGCGAGGTGACGGGTGTTTTTAATTCGTGGGTGACATTACCGACGAAATCTTTTTGCAGTTTTTCGAGATGTCTAATCTTGGTTAAGTCATAGCTCATGCCCAGAATTTGTTGCTGATCAGAAAAACTCCGAATCGATAAATCTAATTTCCGCTTGGTTTGAAAAGTGGTCAGTTCTTCATGTAGTAGCTGATGATTAGACTGTACTTGATAAATCATTTGAATCAATTTCGGATCAGTGATGGTTTGGGTAAAATCAGCATTTAATTTGCTTTCTGTTAAACCGAGTTGTTCGCACATTGCTTGGTTCATCAATTGTAGCTTGCCATCTGGTGCGATTAAAAAGATACCAATCGTTAATTCTTGCAAGACTTGCGCAAATTGTACTTGGCTTTGGGTATATGCTTGATGGGTTTGGCGCAATTTTTCATTTAATTGATTAATCAAATAGAATAATTCGCCACTTTGTTCATTTTGCGTTAAAATCCATTCGGTATGGTCAGGCTGATTGAGCATTTTTTCTAAGATAGGGACCACGGTTTGCAGCGGTTGGTTGCGTTTATAGATGACCCGTAAAATAAAGAAGGTAATCATCAAATACATCAAGGTAAATACGAGAAAAATCGCGCGTTGCATGGACTTAGCTTGATTATAAAAGGTTGCAGTCGGCTCAGCTAAACGTAAAATATAACGTAATTGTCCTTTAGATTGTAAAGCAAGTGTGACATACATCATTTCCTTATGTAGTGTCTGACTTTCACGGATTGCTTGGCCGGTTTCATTGCCATCCAATATCGCTTTAACTTCCGGACGATTTTTGCGGGAATCATCTTGTAATTGGGATTCAAACGTATCAAATAGAATTTTTCTGGTTTTGCCATCAATTAATGTAATTCGCTCATTTTTATTTTGGACATATTGTGGAGCGAGCTGGATGATTTTTTCTGCCTGATTTTGGCTGATGCGACTTAGCGTTTGGGCTTGTTCAATCAAAAAGCGATTTTGCTGCGTAATGACTTGTTGGTTATAAAAATAATGAATCAGTTGCCAGCTAAATAAGTAAAGAATGATCAGACCAATTCCCCAAAGTAGGGCTTCCCTATGCAGATATTTTTTCATTTGTCCGGCTCCTGAAATTTATAACCAAAGCCGCGGACTGTGACTAAATATTGCGGTTTTTTCGGATCTACTTCAATTTTTTCCCTTAGATGACTAATATGTACATCGACAATCCGTGTTTGACCATCAAAATCAAAATTCCAAATACGTTCAAGCAAGGTATCACGATTGATGACGCGGTTTTTACGTTGCATAAAATACACCAAGAGTTCAAATTCTTTAGGTGTTAAGGTAATCTTATGGCCACGCACTTGGACTTGGTAATTTTCTAAATCGGCAATAATATCACCAATTCGTAAGGTTTGTCCTTCTTCGTTACTGGCTATCGGATGAATAGGATCTTGTCCTTTTTTCACATCGACTCTGCGAAAAATAGCTTTCATACGTGCCAGTACTTCACGCGGGCTAAATGGTTTGGTTAGATAATCATCTGCGCCAATCTCAAGGCCCAAAATCCGGTCAATGGCATCATCTTTGGCGGTAAGCATCAAGATGGGACTGTCGACTTTTTCTTGACGGAGCTTTTTGGTGATTTCCATGCCATCCAGATACGGCAACATCACATCTAAAATGATAAAATCAAAAGCTTCTTGCAAGGCGAGTGCTAAACCTTTTTGACCATCTTCAGCTAAAGTGACCTGATAACCTTCTTTTTGTAAATTAAATTGTAATAGGGTACGAATAGATTCTTCATCATCGACAACTAATACTTTTTTCATAAAAACCTCCAAATGATTTTCTGTTTCCATTTTACCATTAAGGACTATGGAAAACCACAAAACAATGATATAATGAAAAATGTTAGTCAATCTTATTTAGAAAGTAGTTAGAAATCATGATTGGAATAAGTGCTTGTCTGGGTGGTGTGTGTTGCCGCTATGATGGACGGATGCAAAAAATCAATCTAATAAAAGAACTGATAGCCGCCAATGAAGCTGTCTTAGTTTGCCCTGAAGTGATGGGTGGTTTACCGATTCCACGCGTGCCAGCTGAGATTGTCGGTGGTGATGGCTTTGATGTCTGGCAAGGAAAAGCCAAAGTCATCAACCAGAATCAAGAAGATGTCACTGAAAGCTTTAAACATGGGGCGAGAGTAGCTTATGAAAAGTTACAGGCGCAGCAAGTGACAACCTTAATTTTAAAAGAGCGCAGTCCTTCTTGTGGTAAGTCACAAATTTATGATGGCACTTTTTCAGGTACGAAGAAGACAGGTGTCGGAGTAGCCACTGCCTATTTTATCCAAAAAGGGATGCAAGTTTATAGTGAGGCAGACTTACCAACCATACGCTCACAAAGGGGGATTTTACTTGGAGATTGAAAAAACAAATCGCATGAACGCTTTGTTTGAGTTTTATTCGACGCTTTTGACGACCAAGCAGATGAACTATATGGAATTATATTATGCGGACGACTACTCTTTAGGGGAGATTGCTGAAGAGTTTGAAGTGAGCCGGCAAGCCGTTTATGATAATATCAAGCGGACCGAAAAAATTTTAGAAGACTATGAAAAAAGATTACATATGTATTCAGATTACATGGTGAGAAGGCAAGTCTATGGGCAGTTTCAAGAATATATCGCCAGTCACTATCCAAAAGACGAGACCTTGCAAAGTTTTATCAATGAATTACAAGCAATAGAGGATTAATAGATAAGGAGTTTTTTATGGCATTTGAAAGTTTAACGAAGAGATTACAAGATGCGATGAGTAAATTACGTCGCAAAGGGAAAGTAACCGAAGCCGATGTAAAAGAAATGATGCGTGAGATTCGTCTAGCTTTATTAGAAGCTGACGTGAACTTACAAGTCGTGAAAGAATTTACTAAAAATGTTCGCGAGCGGGCTGTTGGGGCAGAAGTTTTAGAAAGCTTATCCCCAGCGCAACAAGTTGTGAAAATCGTTGATGAAGAGTTAACGAAGATGTTAGGTTCTGAAACGGCTGAATTAATCAAGTCACCAAAGATTCCAACAGTTATTATGATGGTCGGGTTACAAGGGGCTGGTAAAACAACCTTCACAGGGAAATTAGCCAATCATTTAATCAAAAATGAAAAAGCGCGTCCATTACTGATTGCAGGTGACGTATATCGACCAGCTGCGATTGACCAATTAAAAGTTTTAGGTGAACAGTTAAAAGTGCCGGTTTTTGAGATGGGGACTGAGGTTTCACCTGTTGAGATTGTACGTCAAGGGATGGAAGTTGCCCGCGAAAAACGCAATGACTATGTGTTGATCGATACGGCCGGACGTCTACATATTGACGAAACCTTGATGGACGAACTAAAACAAATCAAAGAAATCGCCCAACCAAATGAAATTCTCTTAGTTGTCGATGCGATGACTGGTCAAGATGCGGTAACCGTAGCCGATAGTTTCAATCAACAGCTAGGCATTACCGGGGTGATTATTACCAAACTTGATGGTGATACGCGTGGCGGGGCGGCATTATCCATTCGCTCAGTTACGGGTGCACCGATTAAATTTACTGGTACTGGTGAAAAATTAACGGACCTTGAAGTATTCCACCCTGATCGTATGTCTAGTCGTATCTTAGGGATGGGGGATTTATTAACCTTAATTGAAAAAGCCCAACAAGATTACGATGAGAAAAAAGCGGAAGAACTAGCCCGTAAGATGAAGGAAAATAGCTTTGACTTTAATGACTTTATCGAGCAGCTAGATCAAGTGATGAGCATGGGACCATTAGAAGATTTGATGAAGATGATTCCAGGGATGAGCACCATGCCAGGAATTGAAAACCTAAAAGTGGATCCAAAACAAATTGCTAGACAAAGAGCCATTGTGATGTCCATGACTCCCCAAGAGCGTGAAAATCCTGACTTACTCAATCCAAGTCGTCGTCGAAGAATTGCGGCAGGTTCAGGAAATAGTGTGGTCGAAGTCAACCGCATGATTAAGCAGTTTAAAGAAGCCCAAAAAATGATGCAACAAATGACCAATGGTAACTTTAATATGCCAGGTATGGACCAAATGTTTGGCGGAGGCATTAAAGGAAAATTGGGCAAAATGGCGATGAACCGCATGATTAAGAAAAATAAAAATAAAAAGAAGAAAAAACGTAAATAAACGGACAGAATAGCCACCAGTCGTTCAACTAAACTGGTGGCTATTATCTTCTTATTCGTTAAAAAAGGAGAATCTGATGAACCCAAAAGCGAAACGATTATATGAGCTCATCCATGAAATATACAATCAATCCGCTTATCCACTTTCGCATGTAGAAAAGTAAGTATTTTTTGAGGTGGCTCAAAAACTAACAAACAATCAAGAACGCATTAGCTTGATTGCGTATCGCTTATATCTGACAGTGGAAAAGGCTGCTCAAAGCCATCAAAGTTATAAGGAATTACAATACTTGAAAAAATTACTTCTAAAATATCGTTGGAAATACTATTTAGGTGTGGTATTGCCAAGTACCTTTATTCGATAATTCATTGGGGTTTAGTTTATGACTAGACTTATTTTTTTGCATTGTGCCTGATTATTCGTTACAATGAATTTATCTTATTGAAAGACTAACTATATTAAGTCAACAGAAAAAACTAAAAAAGATTAAAAAAAAGA
>SAMEA3387512__coassemble_846_pt1 | contig 64382 bp, 61 predicted proteins | sample SAMEA3387512__metabat2_high_PE_013 | metagenome-assembled genome bin SAMEA3387512 (sample SAMEA3387512) | Felis catus | biome: Faeces | place: United Kingdom | collected 2012 | reverse complement strand
ACTCTACCCATATCGTTATTATATCATAAATTTTGAGCTCGATCTAGTATAAATACGCTTCAAAGTCAGCTTTAAGGGTCTGCTTCTTTGCTCTACTTGTAAGGTCTTTTAATAAGAATGGGGATGAGTTACAGAAAGCCTGTCCTGCTGCATTACAAAGAGCTGGCCACTGATTAGTAATACCTGCTGCATCCATCTTTTCCTTCATTGCAAGAACTGCTGGTTTTGTGTCCTCTAACATAGCGTCAAGACGACGAATAACTGTCATAGGAAGAATAACGTCACGATACTTTCCACGAACATATACGTCACGCAGGCAGTCATCAGCAATACCCCATATAAAACTCACAATCGCATTGTGTACTTGATTATCCATATTTTCATCCATACCTTTCTTTGGCTAATTTTGTCTTTTTGATGGTAGGTACACTACCACATCATAATTCTATAAAATCATGTGTCCTAAAAAACGGACAGCTTATTCATCTGACGCAGAATTATCATCTGCTGCGCCGCCGGAACGAATCCAATCATCAACTTCTGATAGTTTAAATTTCCAGAGGCGTCCAACTTTATATGCTGGCATATTTCTTTTTGCAATCCACTGCAAAATGGTGTCACGCCCAACACCTAAATATTCCTGAACTTCTTTCAATGTTGACCATTTTTCAATAGCTTGTTCTTTCACGCGTTTACCTCCGTCTCTAATTGCGCTTAAACTTTGCGTCTATCGTTACGCAAAATAACGAATCTCTTTCTGGGAAACAATTCTCGCCATCAGAATCCTGCATTTCCCACTTACAATGTGTTACTCCATCGAAGCCACGTCCATCAAAGGTCGTGGTTATTTTTATTCTCTCATTTGGTTTTACATCCGGTATATCAATAACATCAGGATGTGCTTCAGGCCTATCTTTAGGGCCACGTTTATATACTAATTTTCTATCAGTCCAGACAATCTTTCCGGTATTCAGCAACTCCCATGTATGTGCCACAGAATCATAACTGGCAATCTCATGTCTTGTATTTTGATAAACAGAAACATTATCACCCTTATATAGTGGTTGCCTGTACTCTTTATCTTTTAAATCTATACCTTCGAGTTTTATCTGCTGATAATCCAGAATTACCGTATCATCCACATCTTCGGAATCGCTATCAATTAACAGTTTCATTTGTCGCGTTAGTGCAATAGCTAACGCTTTTTTATTTGGCTCATCTTTAACTGGAACTCCCCATTCTAATAAAACTGCTCCGGCATCGTTTATTTGAGTTTCAAAGAACTGTACCAAAGAATCATAGTTATCTTTTCCTCTAAGCGGATACTTTTGATTCAACACAAAGCCCTTAGCACCTGTAAATAGCTGCTTGGCATAACTTTTTGATACATTTCCATCTCCACTTGCTGTGAATAAAGCAATTATGAACTTATCTTGACTTTTTATATTTGGACAAGCTGAGTAAACACATCTACATATATCCTCAAGTTTCACTCAAGCACCTCCCTCTACAGATATTTACAATAAATCACACTACATTATATACCAAAAACCAACAAAAATCAATCCTTTGCCATATTAACAAAATGTAAATCCGTATAAACCGACAATAACAGACATTCAAAAAAGTGTCTTTCAAAGTGTCTAAAGTGTCTTTTTTTCTGTATTTGGCTCAATTTTAAGTGTCTTTTTCGCTTGATATAACTATTACAGAATCGATTCTAACTCTTTCAAAAAGGAGGATTAGAAAATGCAGAAGCATGAAATTGAAATGTGGGAAACAAACATCGAGAATGCCGCTTCAAGAGTGGCAGCCGAGTATGGTTCCGCTGTTGTTAATTCAGTGTTCGCAAGATATGACGCAACAGGATTACACAACTTAGCTTCCTGCTACTACAGCGAAGTCTTCGCAGATTTAGAGCAGATAGCAAATGACAATTAAATAAGTAACCGTCCCGGACAAGACGTTAAACTATCTGACCCAACTATCAATTCACCATCTTCGTGGCCACGTGGTGTGTTTGCAATTGATAGAAAGGTCTCACAAGTAAATACAGTGCCAGCTTAGCAAACGAGCTGGTCACCAGAAACAAAGCGGAGCTATCCGCATGAGGTGACCAACTATGAATATTAATACTGGCAGCCATGCTTCTTTACTCCGCTTGGAAATTCAAGCCAACGGAGGTAAAAGGCATGGCAAACAAAGACAATCAGAGTCAAAGATTCATCTACATTCGTTCACTCAAGGAGAAGGTTCCTTGTACTGAACAGCAATTTCAGGAATTCTATCGTGAAGCAACTCGCATCCGTAAGAAGGAACAGTACTACCATCGCTGCAAATGTCCTAAGCAGTTTATCTGGGCCTGTGATGGTGATTGTGATAACTGTGAACATCATTTAGGATACGGACTTCTTTCACTTGATGCGCCTAACACTGAGGATGGACGCACCCTTCTTGAATCAGAAGAGCTTGCAACACCCGACTTAATGGAAGAAGTCATCAGCGACAGAATCTTATTAGAACAGCTCTTCCAGCGTTTAAGAGAACTTGACCCAGATGCGGACAAGACTATCGAATACTGGAAAGACGACTGTTCTATCTCCGACAGAGAAATTGCAAAACGCTTAGGTCGCAAACAGCGTACCTTTGCTGACCAGATGAAGAAAATCAGAACCGAACTTCATAAGGTTCGCGGCTACTAATATATAAGTAGCAACTCATCCCTCTGACCGTCCATCAAAAGATAGTCAGAGGGATTTTTACTTTTTCAAAATTTCTCCGCTCAAATCGTCGCCCTCTCTCCAGTGGGAAAGTGTAAGGCACGAAACAACAAGCCTTGCAACTAACACAGATGGGAGGTGACGACGATGAGAGAACACTACTTCGATTCCGGTGGTACCGACGCTGAAGTGATTGCAGTACTTAAAGCAATCAGTCAGGTATCAGCAAGAATGGCGAGAAATATGACAATCCTCGCAAAGCAAAGACAATCTAAGGAAGGAGAAATTCACCATGAGCAAAATGAGCGATATGGCTATGACTATCGAAGAGTTACGCAATGCAGCCGCTGCTATTAATGAAGCAGCCAATTGGTTAGCTGCACAGTTTAGCTCAGATGCTGATGCGACTCCGGTAGCAGAAGCAAAAACAGAAAAGAAACCGGAACTTACGTTAGAAGAGGTACGTGCTGTCTTAGCAGAAAAGTCTCGTGCAGGACATACAGCTGCTATCCGTACTTTACTTCAGAAATATGGAGCTAAGAAATTATCCGGTGTAGACCATAAACACTATGAAGCCTTGTTAAAGGATGCGGAGGAACTGGATGATGGCAAGTAAAGCACATGCGGTCTTATCCGCTTCAGCATCACATCGCTGGCTTCACTGTCCACCTTCTGCAAGGTTATGTGAAACCTACGAAGACAAAGGCAGCGACTATGCTGCCGAAGGTACTGATGCTCATGAGCTTTGCGAGTACAAGCTTCGTAAAGCATTAAACATGAAAGCTTCAGACCCTACTGAAAACTTAACATGGTACAGCGAGGAAATGGATGACTGCGCTAATGGCTATGCATCCTACATCCTTGAACAGGTAGAAGCCGCGAAAGAAACCTGCACAGACCCTGTAGTCTTAATTGAACAGAGAGTTGATTTCTCACGCTGGGTTGAACAGGGATTTGAAACTGCCGACTGCATCATCATCGCAGATGGTACTCTTCGCATCATTGATTACAAACACGGGCTTGGTGTTCTTGTATCAGCTGAAGATAACCCACAGATGAAATGCTATGCACTTGGCGCTCTGGAATTGTTCGATGACATCTATGACATTGATAACGTCAGCATGACCATCTATCAGCCTCGTCGTCAGAACATCTCTACCTATGAATTAAGCAAAGAAGATTTATACGCTTGGGCCGATGAAGTGTTGAAGCCTACTGCAGAACTTGCCTTTGCCGGTGATGGTAACTTCCTTTGTGGAGAATGGTGTGGTTTCTGTAAAGCCAAACATGAATGTCGCGCCAGAGCTGAAGCTAATCTTCTGCTTGCACAGCATGATTTCAAACTTCCACCACTGTTGGAGGATACAGAAATTGAAGTCATCTTATCTCGTGTGGATGAGCTTGTAGCGTGGGCATCCGATATTAAGGAGTACGCTCTTCAGCAGGCAATCAGCGGTAAAGAATGGACTGGCTGGAAGTTAGTCGAAGGTCGTTCTAACCGTAAGTACTCAAATGAAGCTGCAGTCATTGAAGCTGTTACAGATGCAGGATTTGACCCTTATGAAAAGAAGCTCCTTGGCATCACTGCCATGCAGAAGCTTTTAGGTAAATCTCGCTTCGATGAACTTCTTGCAGCCTACATCGAAAAGCCGCAAGGCAAACCTACTCTCGTACCGGAAAGCGATAAGCGCCCGGCTATGAACAACGCAAAATCTGATTTTATGGAGGAAAATTAAATGAACAAGAATGTAAAAGTATCTAATCCTATGAAGGTAATCACTGGCCCTGACACTCGTTGGTCTTACGCTAACGTATGGGAGCCTAAGTCAATCAATGGAGGTACACCTAAGTACAGCGTATCTCTTATCATCCCTAAGTCTGACACAAAGACTGTTTCAAAGATTAAAGCTGCTATCGAAGCTGCTTACAAAGAAGGTGAAAGCAAGCTTAAGGGCAACGGTAAGTCTGTTCCTGCTCTTTCTGTCATCAAGACTCCGCTTCGTGATGGTGACCTTGAAAGACCTGATGATGCAGCATATGCGAATGCATACTTCGTCAACGCCAACGCAACATCTGCACCGGGTATCGTAGATGCAGACCGCAACCCTATCCTTACTCGCTCTGAGGTTTATTCCGGTGTTTACGGTCGTGCCAGCATCAGCTTCTACGCATTCAACAGCTCTGGTAATAAGGGAATCGCCTGCGGTCTTAACAACTTACAGAAGATTCGCGATGGTGAGCCTCTTGGTGGTAAAGCAAGTGCTGAGTCTGATTTCGCATCTGATGAAGATGACGATTTTCTTGATTAATGGAGGTGCCGACTATGGAAATGATTGAAGCTATCCTTATCATCATCCTTCTTTCTATCTGGCTTGTATTTAGCGTGGTATTCCTTATCACTGCTATCCAGAACTTCATCAACGACCGCAAGCGTGAACAGCGCGAAGCTGACAAGGACAAGCGTGACCTTGAATATCACGAAGCTCGTATGAAGGAATACAGAAAATAAATACCCAACCGGAGGTGGCATCCAGTCATCTCCGGGATTATGAAAACGAGGTGACAATCAATGGATAATATGATTAATATTGCAAACCAGATTATTGTTTACTCCGTCTGTTACACTCTTATCTTCGTGGCCTATGGATATGTGTTCTACCACGTATTCAAGTTCATCGCACAGATTGTAATCTATGCATATAAGAAACTTGCAGCTGACTGGCGTAAATGGCGCTCTGGTAAATAAAACATCAAGCAGGCGGCAGGAAGGAACACAACCTCTCTGCCGCTTGTGTTATAGAAAGGACAAGCTAATGAAAACATTAAGTATTGATATCGAGACTTACAGTGATGTACAGCTTCCAAAAACTGGTGTGTATCGTTACTGCGAGTCCGATAATTTTGAAATATTACTCTTTGCCTATAGTGTCGATAGCCAGCCGGTTCAGGTGATTGACTTAGCCTGTGGTGAAACAATCCCGGTGGAGATACTTGGCGCACTTGAAGATGATACTGTCATCAAATGGGCCTTCAATGCAGCCTTTGAACGTATCTGCCTTTCGAGATTTCTTGGTTATCCTACTGGGACTTATCTATCTCCTGAAAGCTGGCGTTGTTCTATGATATGGGCTGCAACAATGGGACTGCCTTTATCTCTGGAAGGTGTCGGTGCTGTATTAGGTCTTGAAAAGCAGAAAGTCACAGAGGGAAAAGACCTCATCAAATATTTCTGCCAGCCTTGTGCTGCAACTAAAACCAATGGTGGCAGAACAAGGAATCATCCTTTTCACGCACCAGACAAATGGGAAGCCTTCAAGCGTTATAACATCCGAGATGTAGAAACTGAGATGGGTATCCAGCACAAGCTTCGTAAATTCCCGGTACCTGATGAAGTCTGGGAGGAATACCATATCTACCAAGAAATCAACGATCGTGGCGTCAGACTTGATATGGAATTGGTGCATCAGGCAATTGCAATGGATACACGCTCCCGTGAAGAGTTAACTGCTGCCGGATATGACTACAATGCAGTACAAAGAAAAGCGAATGAAATTTTAAGTTAAAAGTAATGCCCATTGGAGATTTTTCTCTGATGGGCCTTTTTTTATTTACAAAATTATCCGCTCAAATTCCCTTCTTCCCTCCAGTGGAAAAGTGAAGGCATAGCTTTCAGATTGGAGGATATTATGAATCAAACTGAAAGTAAGTCTGTTCTCAAAACTACAGACATTGCATCTCACTTAAAACTGGAGCCAACTCCGATTACCGATAACGAGTTACAACGTGATTATGATTATTTTAGAGCACAGGAAGTTGCAAAATCGATGCTGGATTCTGGACTTATTTCCTTGTTGGAATTCAACAAATTAACACTTCTTAACCGCCAAACATTCTCTCCGATATATGTAGAAATAATGCCGGAAATAACTTGATAAATACAACTTTTAGAGTGATGTATATACACGGACGAAAGGAGGTGAACTACCGTGAAGAAGGTTACAAAAATCGATAAAGTACAGAATGTAACAAACAAAAAACAGAAGCTTCGCGTAGCGGCTTATTGTCGTGTTTCTACCAGCAATGATGCACAGCTTGAAAGTTTAGAAACACAGAAAGCACACTATGAAAGCTACATTACTTCTCGTGATGACTGGCAGTTCGCCGGTCTGTATTTTTTGATTAGGGTATCACTGGTACCAAAAAGGATAAACGTCCAGAGCTTATGCGCTTGATGCAGGATTGTGCAACAAAGAAGATAGACTTTATCATCACAAAGTCCATCAGTCGATTCTCAAGAAATACAACCGACTGCTTGGAGCTTGTAAGAAAACTGCAGGAGCTGGATGTTCCAATCTACTTTGAAAAAGAAAATATCAACACCGGCTCAATGGAAAGCGAATTGTTCCTTACAATCCTTAGCTCTATGGCCGAAGGTGAATCCACTTCTATTTCAGAAAACAGCAAGTGGTCAATCAAGAAGCGATTCCAGAATGGAACCTTCAAACTCAGTTATGCGCCTTACGGTTACCGCTGGGATGGACGTACACTTCGCATTGTTCCTGAACAGGCAGAAGTTGTAAAACGCATCTTCGCTGATGTTCTTTCCGGTAAAGGAACCGATGCCATTGCTAAAGAACTTGATGATGAGGGTGTTCCTACCAAACGTGGTGGCAAATGGACATCAACCAGTGTCAGAGGCATTCTTGCTAACGAGAAATATACCGGCGATGTTATTTTCCAGAAAACCTATACCGATGATTCCTTCAACAGACATACAAACAAAGGTGAGCTCGATATGTATTACGTAGCTGACCACCATGAAGCAATTATCAGTAAAGAGGATTTTGAAGCTGCCGGTCTTCTGATATCACAACGTACTACTGAAAAAGGTATCAAGCGTGAAAGTCATAAATACCAACAGCGCTATGCATTCTCCGGCAAAATCATTTGCAACGATTGCGGCGATACCTTTAGAAGAAGAATGCACTCCAGTACCTACGGAAAATATGTAGCTTGGTGCTATAATACCCATCTAGCAGATAAAGATAAGTGCTCCATGATGTTTCTCAGGGACGATGATTTGAAGGTAGCATTCGTTACCGTTCTTAACAAACTAATCTACAGCCACAAGCTAGTCTTGAAACCTTACACTGCTGCACTGCAGAACAATTCCGGCGATGAGAATCTTGTCAGAATCCAGCACTCAGAGTGCCTTTTGGAACAGAACACAGAACAGCGAGAAACCTTAACCAGATTGATGGCGCAGGGTTATATCGACCAAGTTTTGTATAACAGCGAAACAAATGCCCTTCTTTCACAGGCCAATACCTACAGGGAGGACATCGAATTAATCAACGCCACCATGAGCGGTGACAGCTCTAGGTTCTTTGAAGCTGAACGCCTACTCCACTTTGCGGAACGTGGTTCAATGCTGGAAGAATATAGCGAAGATTTATTTGAGAGATTTGTAGACCACATTCTGGTGTATTCCAGACAGGAAGTCGGATTTGTCATGAAGTGTGGTCTTACTATTAAGGAGATGATTTGATGGGACATACACCACTTGGCTATCGTATCGAGAATAGTATCGCGGTTATCGATGAAGAAGCAGCGGATAAAGTACGACAGCTATACAAGAATTATCTTAGCGGTCTTTCACTTACGAATGCTGCTAGGGAAGCTGGAATCAATTCTCTTCACGCAGGTTCCAAGCGAATTATGCAAAACAAGCATTATCTCGGTGATGACTTTTATCCAGCCATCATCGATAAGAAAACCTTTATTGCTGCAGGTAGAGAAATCAGACGCAGGTCAGCCAAACTTGGCCGTAACGATAGATTCAAAGAAACACCTGAGAAAAAGGCTCCAATACTCTTCCGCTTCGGCGATATCACAGAGTATTTTGACAATCCAGTAAAACAGGCTGAGTACTTATACAGCCTTATAGAAAGCGAGGTTATTTGATGGGAAATGTAATGGTCATTCCTCCCAAGCGACAAATTGGTAATACCGGTCGTAAGCAGGATGCAAAGCCTAAACTCCGAGTCGCGGTGTACTGTAGAGTTAGTACTGACAGCGTTGAGCAGGCTACAAGTTATGAAGCTCAGGTTGAGCACTACACAGAATATATTAAGAAGAACCCTGAATGGGAATTCGCCGGAATATACTCTGATGACGGTATTTCCGGCACCAACACAAAGAACAGAGAAGAATTCAACCGCATGATTGAAGATTGCGAAGCTGGTACCAGCGACATGATTATCACAAAATCAATCAGCCGATTTGCCAGAAACATCTTAGACTGCTTGAAATACATTCGACAGCTTAAGGAAAAGAACATCCCGGTATTCTTTGAAAAAGAGGCAATCAATACAATAGATGCCAAGGGTGAAGTTCTTCTTACAATTATGGCCTCACTGGCCCAGCAGGAATCACAGTCCTTAAGCCAGAACGTTAAGCTTGGTCTTCAGTTTCGCTACCAAAATGGACAGGTACAGGTAAACCACAACCGCTTCCTTGGATACACCAAAGATGAACAAGGCAACCTTGTCATTGACCCAGAACAGGCTGAAGTTGTAAAAAAAATCTACCGAGAGTACCTTGAAGGCTACAGCATGGATAAAATTGCTGCAGGACTTGAAGCGGATGGTATTCTTACCGGCACAGGAAAACCACGATGGCATACAAGCACCATCAACAAGATTCTCCGCAACGAGAAATACATCGGTGATGCCCTTCTTCAAAAGACTTACACCACCGATTTTCTTAACAAGACCAGAGTTAAGAACACGGGCATCGTTCCGCAGTATTATGTTGAAGGAAACCATGAAGCAATTATTCCTAGAGAGATTTACATGCGTGTACAAGAAGAATTGGTACGCAGGCGAGTTGTTAAGACCAGCGCCAACGGAAAGAAACGAAGTTACAGCTGCAATCACTGCTTTTCGCAGATTATCATCTGCGGCAACTGCGGTGAAATGTTCAGAAGAATCCATTGGAAGAACCGTGGCTGCAAGTCCATCGTCTGGCGCTGCATCAGCAAGCTAGAACCCACCGGCCTTGAATGCCACGCCAGAACCATCAACGAGCTTGACCTGCAGGAAATTGTTCTTACTGCCTTGAATGAGCTTCTTGGTGATAAATCCAAATACCAGAAGCAGCTACAGCAAAATATCGCGCAGGTCATCAGAGCTTCTGCTGCAATCACCACGGATGGTATTGATGAGAAGCTTATGGAACTTCAACAGGAGCTTGTTAAAAATGCCAATAACAAAGAAGCCTACGACGAGATTGCCGACCAGATTTTCGCACTTCGAGAAAAGCGCCAGCAAGCCTCAATGGACACGGTACAACGTGATGAACAGCTACAGCGCATCACAGAATTGCAGGATTTCATCAAAGACCAGTCTTCCGACCTTACAGTGTTTGATGAAGCACTTGTAAAACGCTGGCTTAAGCAAATTGTAATCTGGCCAACACACTGCACAGTAGAATTGAAATCCGGACTTAAGGTCGACGTTGAAAGATAGCCCAAGACGCACGAAACCCTCCCAGCCATGATGGTTGAGAGGGTTATTTTTTTATATCGTATGTACCGGTCTGACGGGAGTGTCGCCTACCTCTGGTAAAAATTTACCGTCCAAATAATCGTCAAAATTAGAAAGGCAAGGAAAGGCCACTATTTCATCCTTATCTTGAAATTCTATTTCCAAAGGCTTAGAGGATACAAATAGAAAATGTGCATTTACGTTTCCTTCTGCCCCAATAAAGGCTTTCATTTTCTCAGGCTCTGACAAAACCAAATCATATCGGCCTCGACAATGTTCATAATATCCGTGCTCTTTAAACATTTTTTCATAATCAGATATAACTCCACTATTGTTTAAAGAATCTGAAAAGAACTTAGCTTCTATTAAAAATAGTTCATTAATTTCTTTTGCGTAGAACACTAAGTCAAAATCGCCATAATCAATTGCCTTCTGTCCAAATATTCTATTATAGCGAACATCAATTTCATCAAAATCTGCTTTGTAATGAGCTCGCAGCTTATCACGCAGTTTTTCAACCAACTTATCTGATAGTTTTTCGTTTCTCTTTTCTATAGCAGCAGTTAATTCATCTTTAGCGTTAGAATAGCACATGCCACCATTTAACATGATGGATACCCATAGGTGCTTCGCTTGCTCAATAGCGCAATATGAAATAACTACTCTCTCATTTTCCAAGCATAAAAATGGTCTCAGCTCATGCCTGTATTTATTTGCATTCATAACCCAGACAATTTCATCTTTACGCTTTTTCTGAGTTTCTATTTTATCCTTAGTTATTACGAAAGTATCATAAAAAGATTCAGCATTTACCAACCCACCGGAATAGGTTTTTATAGCATCAATAAAATTTTCTTTATCGATAACGGTCATTGCATACTTACCATCATAAAGCATTTCCGACTCAAAAGTCGCAAGCATGCGCATAGCATAAATAAACGGAAGATTATAAGTTGACTGAAATCCTATACCAAACAACGATTCATCTGCTTTTGCCAATTCATTGCTGTCAGATAATACATTCTGATTGCCTGCCAGCGCCGAATTAAAGTATATGACGGGATGATATTTTTCCGCTTCAATGGCCACATCTGAATAAGGCTTAATAAACACACCTGTAAATAACTCTGTGCTTTCGAATTTTTTACTCATAGCAATAAGAGACAATGCCTGTGATGCAGCACCATATATGTACATTCTAATGCACAATTCTTGGTTCAATTCAAATGCATCTTTATCATAAGCATCCATTAATCTATCCTGAAACAGCAAGCTGTTCTCAAGCCATAAATTCACTGAATCAATAACATTTCTAGCCATGTTTCGATTTTCAGAAAACACATCTATTATTTCACCACTATTTATCCCAGCCTCAACAATTTTGCTTCTTGCTTCTTTCTGTCGATAATAAAAATGATAAACCTCATCTAAAATCTTATATAAATCCTTTATTGATTTTTCAGGATTATTGTTCTTAAATTCGTTTGTCATTTCTGCCTGTATCTTAGAGGTAATTCCTGACAAATACTTAATAGACTCTTCTCTTGAAGAAATATGTAAATCCCTAGTGCCGAGATAATCTTTATAAAGTTCCCTTACCCTTTTTTTACTTACGTTAATTTCCTTCCAAAACGAACGAGTCATAAATACATACTCCATACAGTCAGCCTCCTTCCATAACATCTAATCTACTGCCTACTATATTGCCAACGGTTGAGTTGCCGGATTAGACAACATCTAAATCACTCACTCAAATTGAGTCTGCACCATAGATAACATCTATCCTAGTGCCACAACCTACGACATCTAATCCACTGCCTAAACCCTCTGACTATTTTTACAGTAGATATGTTTCAATATAAATATAAAAGATACGGACTTTCATGAGCTATTGCCTAATCTCAAAAAAGCCCGGAAATACGCCACTTTCTGGCACTTATTTATTTTTTCTTGACATCCACACCACACACTCAACATGGTTCGTCATTGGAAATAAATCCACGGGTTGGACTTGTTGGGCGGTGTAACCTAGTTGGGCGAAATGGACTAAATCACGCGCCATGGTGGCTGGGTTGCAGGATACATAGACGATTTTTTCTGGATTCATTTGGCAGCTAGACTCGATAAAGCTTGGGGTTAATCCTTTACGTGGTGGGTCAACGAAAATCACATCTGGCTGGATGCCCTCTTTTACCCATTGTGCCATAACTTTTTCAGCGCTACCTGTAACATAAGTGGTATTGGTAAAGCCATTAAGTTGTGCATTGGCAATCGCATCTTGCACGGCTTCCTCCACGACTTCCATCCCGTAGACGTGTTTGACCTTGTCCGCCACTGATAAGCCAATGGTCCCAATTCCTGAGTAAGCATCAATAATGACATCTTCGCGTGATAATTGGGCAAAGTCATAGGCGGTTTGGTAGAGTTTTTCGGCCTGAAGTGTGTTGACTTGGTAGAATGATTTGGCAGAAATGTGATAAGTCTTGCCTAGTAATTGATCATTAATATAACCTGGCCCAAATAACACTTTTTCTTGTTTACCCAAAATGACATTGGTTTTGTCTTCATTAATATTTTGCACAATGGTCACAACATTTGGTAATTCTTGGGTGATTTGAGCAAGAATTTGATCGACTTGGAAGAATTTTTCTTTGCGCGTCACAAAGACAACCATCATTTCATCGGTATAGTGACCCTTGCGAATGATGAGGTGTCTTAAAAAGCCTTCATTTGTCTCTTCGTTATATGGTTTGACATGGAATCGGCGTAAAATATCACGAATCTGGATAATTGCCGCATCAATGGCTGGATCTTGAATGTAAAAATGCTCAATTGGCACAAGGTCATGACTATTTTTACGATAAAAACCAGTTTGTAATTGATTCTCCACACGACGAACTGGAATTTGGGCTTTATTTCGATAGCCAGTTGGATCAGTCATACCGATTGTTGGTAGTACGGGTACTTCTGGCATTTTCGCCACTTTTTTCATTACATTGGCGACTTGTTCTTGTTTGAAAATCAGTTGTTGGTCATAACTTAGATGGGCAAGCGGGGCAATACCGGTACGAATCAATTTTTCATCAGCATTTTCGACACGGTGTGCTGACTTTTTGATAAAGTTTTTCACCTTCGCAAAGCCAAATTTATTACCTACTTTTAGTACATGAATCTCAACCGTTTCTCCGGGCAATGCATTTTCGATAAATAAAGGATAACCCTCTACTTTAGCAATGCCCATTCCTTCATGCGTTAAGTCAATGATATCAACTGTTAATTCTTGATTTTTGGTTACTGGGTAAGTTTTCATAAAATCTCCTTCATATTAATGATACTCAATAAAGAAACCTTCCATATCTCCCTGAATGACATAGACTGGCAATGTTTGGCTATCTTCAGGAATCAAGCTATAAGAATACAACCGCAACTCTTCAGGCATTGAAGATATTGGTGTACCAGGAAGATAGATTGCCATGCGATGATTCTTACTAATTCCATAGGCTTCGGTATAATCATATTTCTGTCCCTCTTTTATTTCTGAGTCACCTACAGGATTTTCATATTGCAAATTTTCTATGTACATTTCATATAAGTTAGGGTTTAATTGATGAACTTCTTTGAATTGTCCCGAAAATTTACTGTATGAGACAGTTCCGCCTGGATATCCTGGGCCTGTTACACCCATATCAGAATCATGGTAAACACCAGAAAATGTAATATTTGGCCCGATAGACAGAGTAGTCGACCATCCACCAGTACCACTTGAGAAGACAAAATTCTTGCCAACTAAGGTATCTAAAATCGTTGGTTGCGCAGCGGGTTTAGTCGTCGTTGTTGTTTTTTCAGTTTGTGGTGCTTGACTGGTCGTTGTTTTTGATTGCGTTGTTTGCTCTTTGGTTGTACTTGTTTGTTTCGTGGTTGACTCAGTCGTACTTGAAGCTGTCTTGGTCTTTTTCTTCTTGTCTTTAGTGCTTTTCTTTTTGATGACTTTGCTGCTGGTGGTTGTTTTGCTTTCGGTCTTTTTATTTTGGCGACAGCCAGCTAGCCCTAAGATTGTCACTAATAGAGCGATCACGAACCCATTTAACACACTTTTTGTTATGCTAATCCCTCTTTTCCTGTTTCTCCAGTAAATAATAACTCCATCATTTGTTTCGCTTGATCATCGCCAATATAATAAACGATATCTCCCACTTCAATCGTTAATACTGGTCCAGGTGATAAAATCATTTCCTCGCCACGTTTGACAGCCATAATGGTCGCTTTGGTACGATGCCATAGATTTAACTGTCCGACTGTTTGTCCTAATTCTTTAAAAGCCTCTGTGACGACTAATTCAAACGGTACTAAAGTCAAACTATCCTGTGTGCGGCGTGATTCTGTTTCCAATTTACCGATTAATTCAAGAGTCGTTTGTAATTCTTCTTGTTGGCGTTTGATACTTTCTCGCAATTCCTGTTTGGTTTGTGTTAATTGTTTAAGATTTTGTGAGCGGGCGATGAAGGCACTGGCTTTTTCCTTTGAGCGTACATAAACACCGCTACCATGAATCACTTCGACAATCTCCAAGTCTGCCAATAAATTCACCGCTTTACGGGCAGTTTCTGGTGAGACCCCAAAGTTTGAAGCAATCGTCGTGCGTGATCGGATTTTTTCGCCAAGTGGATATTTTCCATCGACAATCCTTTGTGCTACCATTAAAGCAATTTCATGGTATCTTGATTCAGTACGTTTAGGCTTATTTTTTGTTGTTTGCATAATTACATCCTTCAGTTCTATTACTAATATTATGTCTTTATTTTACCATTTTTAAAACTAAAAAAAAACATCCTCTATGACAATTCATTTAAAGCCAATTCAAAAATTCAAAAAAACTCTTCCAAATATGCCCTAAGTCATGCATGCTTGAAAGAGTTCATTTTTTTATCCAATTTTATTGTCGCCATCGATATCTTCGTCATTTAATTTTTCGACTTCCTTGATAAAGTCCTGACTAATTTCTTCATATGCTTCCTCTTCACCAATCACGGCTTTATCAGGAATATCATCAAGGTTGGCAAAGAATTCGATATGATTTTTTAGATTTTTAAAGGTCATCGGCGCATCGCCACCATATTCCCCATCTAAATTAATCATCAATTGTTTACCATCTTCAGGTGTATGTACCTTTAAATAACTTGTTTTGGCATAAATGATTCGTGGGTCATCGACATGTTTGCCCCCATTTAAGACCAAACCGATTAAATGCAGAATTTCTAAAATGTTAGCGATTTTAACGATAATCAAGGTAAAATTACCATCATCTAGCTTAGCATCAGGGACAATTTGTTCAAAGCCACCCACCGAATTGGTTAAAGCTAAGAAAAACATCGAAGCATTCCCTTGATATTCGCCACCATCATATTCTAAATGCATTTTAATAGGTTTTATTTGCGGTAAGAGTTCGGCCCCTTTGACTAAATAAGCCAAATAACCAAAAATACTCTTTAATTCAGAAGGTACCTCATACGTTAACTCGGTTAAGTGCCCTCCTGCTGCAATATTGATAAAATAATCACGATCTGTTTGACCGATATCCATTTTGACTGTTTGGTTTTTGATAATCACTTCAGCTGCGGCCTTGATGTTGCCTCGAGGGATTTTCAGCGCTCGGGCATAATCATTGGTCGTACCTGCAGGGATAATTGCCATTTTCGGACGATTTTCCAAAGGAGCAATCCCATTGACCACTTCATTAATTGTACCATCGCCACCAGCAGCGACCACTAAATCGAAGCCAGACTCACCTGCGCGTCTGGCTTCGTTTTTTGCAGAGTCTGGCTCTGGAGTGGTTGCATAGGCACTTGCTTCATATCCCGCTTGCTCTAAACATTCTAAAATATCCGCTAAATTGCGTTTTAGAGTTTCTTTTCCGGAAGTTGGATTATATATCACACGTGCTCTTTTCATAACTTTTCCTCTAACGTTTACCTAATTCTTGTTTTAATAATTGGTTAACCACACCTGGGTTGGCTTGACCTTTCGTTGCTTTCATAATTTGACCAACTAAGAAACCAACGGCACGATCTTTACCATTCTTGAAGTCTTCAATAGATTGTGCGTTGTTATCTAATACTTCATTGATGATTGGTAATAATTGTGCTGGGTCAGATAATTGAATCAACCCTTTTTCTTTCACAATAACCTTAGGATCGCCACCATTTTTCATTAACTCTTGGAAGACTTTCTTCGCAATCTTAGAAGAAATCGTGCCATCCACAATTAATTGAATCATGCCGGCTAAGCTTTCTGGCGTTAGTTTGCTTTGATTTAATTCTAGTTTTTCACTATTTAAGTAAGCAGATACTTCACCCATTAACCAGTTAGAAGCCAATTTCGCATCAGCCCCATTTTCAATCGTTGCGTCAAAGAAATCAGACATTTCCTTCGTTTGCGTTAAGACCATCGCATCATATTCTGGTAATTCCAATTCATTGATGTAACGTTCACGGCGTTTAGCTGGCATTTCTGGCAAGCTTTGACGCACACGTTCAATCCATGCATCGTCAATTTCAAAACGAGGAATATCTGGTTCTGGGAAGTAACGATAATCAGATGAACCTTCTTTGACACGCATCAAGATTGTTGTGTTCGTCTTTTCATCAAAGCGACGTGTTTCTTGTTTGATTTCGCCACCTGATAATAAGACTTTAGCTTGACGTTTTTCTTCATAAGCTAAACCTTTTTTAACAAAGGTCATAGAGTTTAAGTTCTTCAATTCTGTCTTGGTACCAAATGCTTCTTGACCATATGGACGTAAGGAGATATTGGCATCACAACGCATCGAACCTTCTTCCATCTTCACATCAGATACTTCAGTAAATTGGATGATCGAACGCAATGCTTCAAGATAGGCATAGGCTTCTTCTGGTGAACGCATATCCGCTTCAGACACGATTTCAATTAATGGGGTGCCTTGGCGGTTTAAATCAACATAAGAATACCCTTCGTTACCGTGCATGTTTTTACCTGCGTCTTCTTCTAAATGCACGCGTTCAATGCGGATTTTTTTCTTTTTCCCTTCGACTTCGATTTCAATCCATCCATCATGGCCGATTGGTTGGTCGAACTGAGAAATTTGGTAAGCTTTTGGATTATCAGGATAGAAATAATTTTTGCGGTCAAAGTGTGTATGCTGACTAATTTCACAGTTTAACGCTAAAGCAGCTTTCATCCCAAATTCCAAAGCACGTTTATTCATTACTGGTAACACACCTGGATAGCCCCAGTCAATGACGTTGGTATTGCTATTTGGTTCTGCCCCGAAATGCGCTGGAGCAGGTGAGAAAATTTTAGAGTCCGTTTTTAATTCAACGTGGACTTCAAGCCCGATGACTGTTTCAAAATTCATTAGTTCGCGCCTCCTAAAATGACTGGTTTTTTCGTATGGAAGTCAGTTGCTTGTTCAAATGCTGCAGCTGCTTGATACATGGTTGCTTCATCGAAATGTTTACCAATAATTTGTAAGCCGACTGGTAATCCTTCGCTAAAGCCACATGGCACTGACATACCAGGTAGACCTGCTAAGTTCACAGGAATGGTTAAGACGTCACTTAAATACATGGTAATTGGGTCATTGATATTTTCTCCTAAACCATAAGCAACAGTTGGTGAAGCTGGACCAATGATTAAATCATAATCTGCAAAGACATTCTCAAAATCTTGTTTGATTAATGTACGAACTTGTCCGGCTTTTTTGAAGTATGCGTCATAGTAACCTGCTGAAAGTGAGAAAGTCCCTAACATGATACGGCGTTTTACTTCTGTACCAAACCCTTCACTTCTAGAATTTACATAAACATCTTCTAAGTTTGAAATATTTTCAGAACGGTAACCATATCGAATACCATCAAAACGTTGTAAGTTTGAACTAGCTTCTGAGGAGGCAATAATATAGTAAACAGCTACCCCATATTTTGAGTGTGGTAAGCTGACTTCTTCTACCGTCGCACCTAATGCACGGAAAGTATCAGCTGCTTTTAAGATGGCTTCTTTGACACCTGGTTGGATTCCTTCCCCTAAGTATTCTTTTGGTAAAGCAATCTTCATCCCTTTGACAGACTGACCAATTTTCGCTGTAAAGTCAGGCACAGAAACCCCAGCAGAAGTGCCATCTTTTGAATCATAACCACTAATCGCATTTAAAGTTAAGGCATTATCTTTTACGTTACGAGTCAATGGTCCAATTTGGTCTAGAGATGACGCAAAGGCAATCAAACCAAAACGAGACACGCGACCATAAGTTGGTTTCATACCGACGATCCCGTTAAAAGCTGCTGGTTGACGGATAGAACCACCTGTATCAGAACCTAAAGAAACAGGAACCTGACCGGCTGCGACACTAGCTGCAGAACCACCTGAAGAACCTCCAGGAACTTTGGTGTGATCCCAGGCATTGGTTGTTTTCTTGAAATGAGAAGTTTCGGTACTACCACCCATCGCAAATTCATCCATGTTTAATTTACCCACAGGAATCATATCTGCTTGGTATACTTTTTCCATGACAGTCGCATCATAAATTGGATCAAAGTTGTAAAGAATTTTAGAAGCTGCAGTTGTGCGCAAATCTTTCGTGACAATATTATCTTTAATCCCGATTGGAAGTCCTGCTAAAACATTGCCTTCACTGATGCCTTTTTCGTCTAACGCTTTGGCCATTTCTAAGGCTTTTTCTTCGTTTAAAGTAATGAATGAACCCATGGTGTCTTCGGTTTCTTTAATACGGTCAAAAGTCGCTTGGATTAAATCTTGTGCGGTAATTTCTTTTGAGACTAATAGGGCATGTAATTGTTCTAATGATTGATCATATAATTTAGTCATTATGCACCGGCCTCCCCGTTATCAATAATTGCTGGCACCTTGATAAAGCCATTTTCACTTTCAGGTACATTTCGTAATAATTCTTCACGGTCAAAACCTGGTTGTGCCACATCTTCACGCATCACATTGACAGTTTCGATGACGTTAGAAGTAAAAGGAACACCCGTAGTATCCACTTCTTCTAATAACTCAACCATATCGATAATCTTACCTAATTGAGTCGTAAATTCATGTAATTCTTCATCTGGAAAGGCTAGTTTCGCCAACTTAGCGACATGTTTTACTTGTTCTTCACTAATCGCCATAATCTTCCTCCTATTTTCACAGACCTTATGTTAGTTCCGTTCATTTTCTATCTATACTTGGATATTGTAACATTTAATTGAAAATCATCCTAGTTAATTCAGAAATCTTTTTAAACATTTTTTCAAAAAAGTCACATTTTCTGAAAATATTTTGTAAAATAGCACAATTTCTTCACTCTTTTAGTCTGCGAGTGCTTCAACCATTTGCTCTTCGCTCCAAACTTCAATGCCCAAACTTTGGGCTTTGGTTAATTTACTACCAGCATCGGCACCGGCAATCACTAAATCTGTTTTTTTCGATACCGAACCCGTGACTTTACCCCCTAAGCTTTCAATCTTGGCTTTAGCTTCCTCGCGCGTATAAGTCGTTAATTTTCCAGTTAAGACAATGGTTTTATCTTTAAATGGTGACTCGACACTGGCTAACTGCGCTTGGGTAACGCCTAGATAGCGCAAGTTCACGCCCGCTGCTTTTAATTCTGCTAATAATTCATGGACTTCATCATTGGCAAAGTAGGTCGTTAAGCTATTAGCAATCGTTTCACCCATCGTATGCAAACTTAAGATATCTTCGGCTTTGGCTTGGCTTAAGTTTTCAATCGTTTCATAGTGTTCTAACAAAATTTTTGCAGCTTTAGCCCCAACATGTCGGATGCCTAAGCCAAATAATAAACGCTCTGCAGAATTCGCCTTACTTGCTTCAATCGCATTTAGTAAATTATTGGCTGATTTTTCTTTGACTTTATCTAAAGTTAATAATTGTTCTTGGGTTAAATAATATAAATCCGCGACATCTTTCACCAATTCTTTTTCATACATTTGCTCAATAACTTTCGGACCCAAGCCATCGATATTCATCGCCTGTCTAGAAACAAAATGACTCAAACCTTCTTTCATTTGAGCACTACATTTAGGATTGATACAGCGCAGTGCTACTTCCTCTTCTAAATGGACCAATTCACTGCCACAGATTGGACAATGTGTTGGTTTAGGATAAGGGGTACTTGCTGCCTCACGTTTTTCGACAATGGCATGGTCGACTTCTGGAATGATATCTCCCGCTTTATAAATAATTACATGGTCGTTTAAGCGTAAATCTTTTGCCTCAATATAATACATATTATGCAGACTCGCCCGACTGACAGTAGTCCCGGCCACTACCACTGGATCCATCACCGCAGTTGGTGTCACAACGCCAGTACGTCCAACCGTCCACTCAATTTCACGAATCACTGTCTCAGCTTCTTCAGGTGGAAATTTATAAGCAATGGCCCAACGTGGAGCTTTAACAGTAAAGCCTAATTCATCTTGTAGATTTAAATCATTGACCTTAATGACGATCCCATCAATTTCATAAGGTAAGTCCGCACGCTTTTCATGATATTCCGTAATATACTCCCAAATTTCATCGACATTTTGGCAGATACGACGGTTCGGATTAATCTTAAAACCTAAATGATCCAAAGCTTGCAAGGCTTCTTCTTGTGTGGCGACTTCTAAAGGACCAAATTCCGCTACTGTATATAAAAAAGTACTTAAATTCCGTTGTGCAGTTACTTTGGTATCCAATTGACGAAGACTTCCAGCCGCAGCATTTCGTGGATTTGCAAATGTTTCTAAACCTTCTTGTTCTCGTGCTTGATTTAGTTTCATAAAACTTTCTTTTGGCATATAACATTCGCCACGGACTTCAATTGAGATAGGTTCTGGTAAAGTCATCGGAATCGAGCGAACAGTTTTCAGATTTTCGGTAATATTTTCACCGACACTACCATCCCCACGAGTGGCACCACGTACAAAGCGGCCATTTTCATAGCGCAAAGAAATAGACAAGCCATCAATCTTTAGCTCACATTCGTAACTATAATTGTGATGGCCTAGTGCTTTTGCCACCCGTGCATCAAAGGCTTCAAGCTCTTCCTTACTGAATGCATCATTTAAGCTATAAAGCGGCACCTCATGCACTGCTTTTTCGAAACCATCTAAGATTACGCCGCCGATTCGCTGAGTAGGCGAATCTGGCGTTATACTTTCAGGATATTGGGTTTCTAATTGGACAAGTTCTTGATAAAGTTTGTCATATTCACTATCTAACACTTTTGGTTGATCTTTGACATAATAGAAATAAGCATATTCATTTAACGTTTTTTGCAAGTTTTTGATTTTTGCTAATGCTTGGTCTTTTTCCATGATTTTCTTCCATTCTTATATTTTTTCAATTGGGGCAAAACTAGCTAAAAGTCGTTTAATTCCTTGACCAGTAAAGGCAATATCTAATTCATAATCCCCATTATTTTCATGTACCTTCACCACAGTTCCAACTCCCCATTTTTTATGATTGACTTTATCACCAGCTTGCCAAGAAACATTGGCTTTTGGTGTAGCCGTATTGGGGAAGGGCTTTTTCGCAATTGTTTGGTACTGTGGTTTGTGGTAACTAGGACGATTTTGCGTTTGACCATAAGTACGATTACCATAAGTACTGCTTGATTTGGCACTACTTTGGTTTTGACGACTCTTCATAAAATCAGCAGCCGACATTCCTTGGCCAAAGGAGGCTTTAAACTCGTCGCCTGATTGCAATTGACGTTTGGCATAGGTACCGATTGGCTCAAGTAAATCTTCCTCAATCTCATCGACAAAGCGTGAAGGTCGATTAAATTGGGTGCGACCATAAATCGTTCGTGAAATTGCATTGGTAATATACAACTCTTCTTCCGCTCGGGTAATTCCTACATAGGCTAGGCGACGTTCTTCTTCCATATCGGCTTCATCATCATTGGCACGCAATAATGGGAATAATCCTTCTTCCATACCTACTAAAAAGACAATTGGAAATTCCAACCCTTTTGCCGCATGAAGCGTCATGAGGGTCACTTGACTTGTCTCTTCTTCTAAACTATCAATATCTGACACTAAGGCCAAATCATTTAAGAATAAACTTAATTTTTCATCGTCTTCTACATTTTCGTATTCTGGTGACTGTGCAAATTGTTGATCGAATGCTTGCGTAACGGTTAAGAATTCATTTAAGTTGTCAATTCTGGCATTGGCTTCAATCGTGTTTTCATTTTTCAAAGCTTCTAGATACCCGGTTTTTGCTAAAATTTCTTCCGTGAGTTCGGTAATCGATAAGTACGATTGCATCTTCGCAAAGCCATCCATCATTTCACCAAACTTCGCTAATTCTTTAGCTGCTTTACCAGAAACATTGGATAAAGCCACACTTTCGCAAGCCTCTAGCATCGACATTCCATGTAGTTGCGCAAAGTCTCGGAATTTTTCCACTGATGTCGCACCAATCCCTCGTTTTGGCACATTGACTACACGCGCAAAGCTAATCGAATCTTGCGGGTTAGCAATCATCGCTAAGTAAGCTAAAATATCACGAATTTCTTTACGCTCATAGAATTTTTGACCGCCAACCATTTTATAAGGAATACTTGATTTCAATAACATTTCTTCGACCACACGTGACTGTGCATTGGTTCGATATAAAATCGCAAAATCGCCATAGTTTTTCCCTTGCCTTTGGATATGGTCATTGATTTCTTTGACGATAAACTGGGCTTCATGACGTTCATTATCACCACGGTAATATTGGATTTTCTCCCCGGTTTCATTTTCGGTCCAAAGATTTTTCTTTTTACGGTTCACATTGTTTTCGATGACTTGATTGGCCGCTTTTAGAATATTTTTTGTTGAGCGATAATTTTGTTCTAGTAAAATCACTTGGGCATCCGGATAATCTTTTTCAAAGTCTAAAATATTTTGCATATCAGCCCCACGCCAGCCGTAAATACTTTGGTCTGCATCCCCAACGACACAAATATTTTGGAAGCCACGCGCCAACATATTCACCAATAAATATTGTGCATGGTTGGTATCTTGGTACTCATCAACATGAATATATTGGAATTTATTTTGATAGTGACGTAGTGTATCTGGTGATTGGCGGAACAACTCAATGGTATTCATAATCAAATCATCAAAGTCCATACATTGATTTTCGCGCAATACATCTTGATAACGGGCATAACACTTAGCCACCGTCTGTTTGAAATAATCGGCCCCAGCTAAACTGGCATAATCATCAGCTGTTTGCATGGCATTTTTCGCGTTACTAATCGCTGCAAGAATCCCACGCGGCTCATGTTTTTTCGGATCTAGGTTTAACTCTTTAACAATTCGCTTCATCAAGGCAAGCTGTTCTGAACTATCTAAAATCGTAAAATTACGCGAATAGCCAATCGTTTCAACTTCTCGGCGTAAAATACGTACACACATCGAGTGGAATGTTGAAATCCAAACACTTTCAGCTACATCTCCTAATAACTGATGAATACGTTCTTTCATTTCACGAGCGGCCTTATTGGTAAAGGTAATCGCTAAAATATTCCAAGGATTTACGAAACATTCTTCAATTAAATAAGCCACGCGATGAGTCAACACCCGTGTCTTCCCACTTCCTGCACCAGCCATTAATAATAGTGGGCCTTGAGTAGTCGTCACGGCTTGGCTCTGACGTGGATTCATTCCATTAAGTAACGGGCTATTTACTGACATTGACAACATCCTTTTCATTTAGTTTTCAATCTTTCTCATTATACCACGAATGCACGTTCTATCAAATGCGAACACACAAAAAAGCCCACGAATTTTCAGTGGGCTGGGATAATAACTATACAAAACATACTATCTAAAAGTAATCTCGTCAAAACAATATCAAAATCCGATGTCCGAACATTAATGGGATTTTATTTTGCCGTTGAGTAACCGTTCATATTTTTTGATTAAATCTAGAATCTGATTAAAATAATTCATCTTTGACTGAAAGAAAGAAACAGTCATCTGCGCTAAAAAAAGAAGCGCTAAAATCACTATAGATCTTATTAATAAGCTAGCCTCTTTGTGAATGAATTGATTAATAATCACACCTTCTGTATATGGAGTTAAAATTTCAAAACTTCCCATACACAAAAATAAAAACACTTGCAACCCAACAACCTTTTTATCAATTAACTTCATCTATTCCCTCCTAATTCTTGTTATCTTTAAAGTATCATCTCATCCTAGCCCAGTCAATAAAAAATGCCTAGCGCAGGGAAAGGCTAGGCATAAGGTGAAATATATATTATTTTTTGGCTAAACGTAAATTAGTCGACTTTCTTTTTCAATGCACCGAATAATAAACCTGAAACGATTGCACCGATTAAGATAAATGCTAAGTATAATAATGGTTTAGATACTAACAAGATTACGAAGATACCACCGTGTGGGGCCATTAGTTTAATACCAGTCAACCCAACTAAAGCACCGGCAACTGCAGAACCAGCCATGAAACTTGGAATCGCGCGAATTGGGTCAGCAGCAGCAAATGGAATGGCACCTTCTGTAATGAATGAAAGACCCATTACGATATTTGATAAACCAGCTTCTTGTTCTTGTTTTGTAAATTTGTCTTTGAATAATAGTGTTGCGATAAATACAGCAATTGGAGGAACCATACCACCAGCCATTACAGCTGCCATAATTACTGAACCACCTGTAGCCACAGATGCAGCTAAAGTACCAGTACCAAAGACATAAGCTGCTTTGTTGAAAGGACCACCCATATCGATAGCCATCATACCACCTAAGACAAGTCCCATCAAGACAGCTGAACCACCTGACAAACCTTCAAGGAAGTTGTTTAAGCCTGTGTTGATAGCAGCCATAGGAATATTTACAAACAACATTAAGAATCCAGTGATACATACACCAAATAATGGATATAATAGGATAGATTTAATACCATCCAATGAACGAGGTAGACCTGCTAATAGTTTTCTTAAGACTAAGATTACACCACCAGCTAAGAAACCACCGACTAATGCACCTAAGAATCCAGAAGGCACACCTGCTAAAGCTAAGGTTTTTTCACCGCCAGCAGCAAATGGTACCTTACCCCAAGCTAAACCACTTGAAGCGATTGAACCAGCAACGAAACCTGCGACTAAACCTGGTTTTTCAGCAATAGAAAATGCGATATATCCAGCTAAGATTGGTAGCATGAAACCAAATGCCACGCCCCCAATATTTTTAAATAGTGATGAAATTTCATGATAAGTACCTAAGTTGCTTAATTGATCTTTTGGCACACCCATGATGTTATCAAGTAAGAAGGCAATCGCAATCATGATACCGCCACCGATAACGAACGGAAGCATTTGTGATACACTGGCCATCAAGTGTTTATAAAACGCAGCACCTAATCCTTGTTTTGAATCAGATGAAGTTTCAACAGCACCTTCACCATTTGATTGATAAACTTCAGCTTTTTCATCTAAAATAATTTGAATTAATTCTTCTGATTTTTTGATACCATCAGCTACTGGACGGCTTAAAACACGTTTACCAGCAAAACGAGGCATTTCAACTGATTTATCGGCTGCAATGATGACACCTTTCGCACGAGCAATTTCATCAGCAGTCAAACGGTTTGCAACCCCAGAAGCACCATTTGTTTCAACTTTGATATCAACACCCATTTTTTCAGCAGTTTGCTTTAATTTATCTTCTGCCATGTATGTATGAGCGATACCTGTAGGACAAGCTGTCACCGCAACGATAAATGGACGATCACCGCTTGCTTTTGCTTCATGTTTTTCTTCTGATTCTTCCGCAAATAAAGCACGTACTTCATCTGGTGTAGAAGCTTGTTTTAAACTTGCAACAAAATCAGCATCGACTAGCTTACGTGAAAGTGCGGCTAATGCTTGTAAGTGTGTGTCATTTGCTCCATCTGGTGCAGCAATCATAAAGAATAGATAAGTTGGTTGACCATCTAATGCTTCATAATCAACACCCGCTTGGCTTTTAGCAAACAATACCGTTGCTTCTTTAACCGCTGCATTTTTCGCATGAGGCATTGCAATTCCATCGCCTAGACCCGTAGATGTTTGGGCTTCACGAGCTAAGATACCATCTTTAAAAGTCTTGACATCAGAGATACGGCCAACTTGGTATAATTTTTCGACCATTTCATCAATCGCAGCTTGTTTTGTCGTTGCTTTTAAATCCATGATCATTGCATCTTTAATCAATAAATCCGTAATTTTCATTTTAATCCTCCTAGATTTTTAACGATTATAGTTTTGTAATCTTCACTTCTGGTAATAATTCTTGAATAAATTCACCGGTTGCTAAATCATCTGAAAAAGCAGTAGCACTTCCGCAAGCAACACCCCATTTAAAACTTTCAACGGGATCTTGCGTTTTAGAATATTCGCCGATAAAACCTGCAATCATTGAATCTCCTGCACCAACAGAGTTTTTCAATTCACGTTTTAAGACATTGGTTTGATAGACACCTTGTTGTGTAAATAATAAAGCGCCATCGCCAGCCATTGAAATAATTACGTTTTGGGCACCATCAGCTAACATTTTCTTACCATAAGTAATGATGTCATCCAATCCGCTGAATGTTGTATTGTATAATTCAGCTAATTCATGATTGTTTGGCTTCACTAATAATGGTTTTTTAGGAAGTGCGGCTAAAAGGTCTGCACCTGTCGTATCAATGACGAAATCAGCTTCTTTATCTTTAATAATTTCAATAAGTTCTTGATAAAATCCTTGAGCCAATCCCGCAGGTAAACTACCAGCTAATACGACGATATCCCCTTTTTGGACTTTGGCTAAAGAAGCTTTTAGTTGACTAATTTCTTCATCGGTTAAAACAGGACCCTGACCATTGATTTCAGTCTCTTCACCTGCCTTCAATTTGATATTAATTCGAGTATCTGATTGAATGGCTGTGAAATCTGTTGAAATCTCTTCTTCATTTAAGCAGTCCTCGATAAATTTACCAGTAAATCCACCTAAGAAACCTAGAGCGGTACTCTTCGCATCAATACGTTTTAAAATACGTGATACATTGATTCCTTTACCACCTGGGAATTTCGCATCGCTATTCATACGGTTCACACTACCTATTTCTAGTGCATCAACACGAACGATATAGTCAATGGATGGATTTAAAGTCATTGTGTAAATCATGATGAAACCTCCGTAATTCTTGTTTGCAATTGCATTTTTTTGATGATTTCTTTTGGCGCCTTACTTGTGATGATTTCTGCTTGAGCTAGATCAGCAACATGCGTAAAAGCTGTTTGCTGAAACTTCGAACCATCCAGTAAGACAAAAGACATCTGACTTTGGGCAATTGCGAGTTTCTTAATCATCGCTTCTTCTGGATCGGGTGTCGTAAAGCCATTTTCTAGATGCGCCCCATTCATCCCCATGAAAGCTTTGTTAAAACGAAATTGCTGTAACTGGGTTGCTGTAGAAAATCCGGTGATGGCATTAGTCGATAATTTAATCGTGCCACCTAAAATGACTGTTTCGATATTTTTTTCAACTAGCAAGGCTGCATGCTTAACCGAATTCGTGACAACTTTGATTCCTAAATCCGGCTCAATGAAAGGAATCATCGCCATTGTAGAAGTTCCAGCATCCAAGTAAATGACATCTTTTGGTTTGATCAAATTCGCAGCGTAACGGCCAATCGCTAATTTCTCATCATGGAATTTTGCTTCTTTTTCCATCATATTGGCTTCAAAATTTAATTGTTGCTTTTTCTTAGCTCCACCATGTACCCGAATTAAAAGTCCTTGATTCTCCAAATGTTGTAAATCACGACGAATAGTTGACTCAGAGGCTTCTAAAGGTTCAATTAATTCAGCGATAGTGATGATGTCATTTTCTTCCAAAGTGGATAGAATCCTTTGTTGGCGTTCATCTGTAAGCATTTACACTCACCTCCCATGAATGTATAGTATCATACTCATTTCAATAAATCAATCATAATCGAGCAAAAAATTTCAAAAATAATCAAGTTGGAAACGGTTTTAAGTCAAAAATCTTCCAAAAACAAGCAATTCTAGTTCAATTTCAGTCAAATAAATAATAAAAATTTTTTATGAATAGTTGTCAAAGTCGCATTCTAGTGATAAATTAATGAAGGAAATTTTCAAATGCGAGGTGAGAACCATGATTGAAACAATTGAATTTGGCAAAAACTATCATTGGATTATCCTACACACTGATTTTTTAACAAATGACACGACAGATTATCAAACACTAGGCTTAGATGAAGAAACCATTACCTATGCCCTCGACCGATATGAACGTGCACATACGGAATACCAAACAGATACCAATACTTTTACGATTATTTATAATGTGTTGAAACGAACCAAAGAAGAAAATCACTATGAAACAATTCCTATCACTTTTATCGCAAAGAATCAGCAGTTATTTACCATTTACAATGATGATAATGCATATATCATTGATTTGATGAAAAAGTATTTAGCCTATAATAATCAGATTAGTGTCTTAAAGTTTTTATTTGTCGGATTATTTTTAATTTCTGAATCATACTTTCCATATATTGAAGCTTTGGATAAAAAACAAGAAGAGGTCAGTCGTAAATTACGCGACAAGATTACCAAACCTGATTTATTAACACTTTCTGATATTGCGACCGGCATGATTTACCTAGTTGCTGCAACCAATCAAAATACGATTTTACTAGAGCAAATCAAAGGACAAAGTATCTATAAACAATTTGATGAAATTGAACGCGAACAATATGTGGATTCCTTAATCGAAGCAAAACAGCTATCCAGTATGACACAATTAAATTCGGAAATCATCCAACAATTATATAGTACGTATGATAATATTTTGAATAATAATTTAAACGATCATATGGCCGTTTTAACTGTGCTCTGCATCTTTTTAGCGATTAGTGCTACGGTGACTGGATTTTTTGGAATGAATGTGACTTTACCGATTAAGGATTCACCGTATGCTTGGTTAGTGATTATCGGCATCAGTCTTGTTCTTTGTCTAATTTATGCCTTGATTTTACGTATTACTTTATGGAAAAAATGATGCACTTTGCAAAAAGGTTTGATACAATAAAGGAAATGAGTCGAGGTGAGAAAAATGGGCTTAAAATTTCAAAAAGATGATTTTTTAGAAAAGAAGTTAGAAGAATTTATTGTTTTTCCAAATGATTTAAAAGAAAAGAAGGAAGAAGTCGATATCGAACGCTTCTTAAATCCTAAACCTAAAACTGAGAAAAAAGAAAAAGCAGACAAATAAACGAAACGAGGAAGCCTAAATTGGATTGGCTTCCTCGTTTTAAATATTTGATACGGTAGGCGACTTAAATGTGTTTTTTCGGTAATTGCACCAACTTCTTGCTCACAAGGAAATTCAAACATTGCTTAAATCAGCTCTTGACGTATTTCATCCCCGATAGCTGCAAGTAAATCCGCTAAATCTTGCTGTATTCTATATAGCTCTGTTTGTCCATACAATCTACTCCTTATTATTTCGTTGAATAAATTCAACATTAAACCATTTGTAATGCAATGAAAGGAACGATTGGAAAATAAAATCGAGACGAATAAAAAAAAGAGCATGGCTTTCCCACACTCTAAATTGCTTATTCACTTAAGCCGCTTAATGCTTCGATAGCCTGCCAAGCTTCTTCTTTCCCTTGTTTCGTCACTGATGAAAAAACAATAAAGGTATCCTCTTTTTCAAATCCCAGCGCCTTTTTTATCATGCTTTCGTGTTTATTCCATTTACCACGGGGAATTTTATCGGCCTTTGTCGCAACCAAGATAACTGGAATTTCATAATACTTCAAAAATTGATACATTTGAATATCGTCTTGTGTTGGCTCATGACGCATATCAACTAATGATACCACCGCTCTTAACTGTTCTCGTTGTGTTAAGTAGGTTTCAATCATTTTTCCCCATTTTGCACGTTCAGTTTTTGAAACTTTTGCATAACCATATCCTGGTACATCGACAAGATGCAAGCAATTTTCAATCAAATAAAAATTAAGTGTCTGGGTTTTCCCTGGTTTAGAGGAAGTTCTCGCTAGGTTTTTGCGATCAATTAGCGTATTAATAAATGAACTCTTTCCCACATTGGAACGTCCTGCCAAAGCGATTTCTGGTAGGTTGGTATCCGGATATTGCTTGGGCGCCACAGCACTAATAATAATTTCAGCCGAATGAACTTTCATCCCTTCATCCCTTTCTAAAATAGATTTCTAAAAAATAGAGGCTGACAATTTTGCCAACCTCATATTGCACATTTATCCAGCTTTTTGTTCAGAATAAATGATTTTCGGTTTTCCTTCTTCTAAAGCAGCTTCTTTGGTAATAATCACTTTTTCAATGGTGTCATCAGAAGGAATTTCAAACATGACATCAAGCATAATGCCTTCAATAATCGAACGCAAGCCACGCGCACCTGTATTTCGTTCAATCGCTTTTTGGGCAATAGCTTCTAAAGCTTCATGTTCGAATTCTAATTCTGTATGATCTAGTGCAAGTAATTTTTGATATTGCTTCACTAAGGCATTTTTTGGCTCAGTTAAGATACGAACCAAATCATCCACCGTAAGTTTTTCCAATGCTGTCATAACTGGTAAACGTCCGATAAATTCTGGAATCAAACCAAATTTCAGCAAATCTTCTGGAATAATATGTTGCATGATACTTTCATTTTCATTTAATTTCTTGTTTGAAGTACCAAATCCAATCGTCTTTTCACCCATACGATTTTTAACAATTGTTTCAATTCCATCAAAAGCACCACCAACGATAAACAAAATATTCGTCGTATCAATTTGAATCATTTCTTGATGGGGATGTTTACGACCGCCTTGAGGAGGAACAGAAGCAACTGTCCCCTCTAAAATTTTAAGCAAGGCTTGTTGTACCCCTTCACCAGAAACATCACGAGTAATTGAGACATTTTCACTCTTTCTGGCAATTTTATCAATTTCATCAATATAGATAATCCCACGTTGGGCACGTTCAACATTAAAGTCAGCTGCTTGTAATAATTTTAGCAAGATATTTTCTACATCTTCACCGACGTATCCAGCTTCTGTTAGACTTGTCGCATCAGCAATTGCAAATGGCACATCGATAGTACGTGCTAAAGTTTGCGCTAAGAAAGTCTTACCTGATCCAGTTGGTCCAATTAAACAGATATTACTCTTTTGTAATTCCACTTCATCATCATAACTTTCCATCGCATTGATTCGTTTATAATGATTGTATACAGCAACCGATAAAGCACGTTTGGCAAAATCTTGACCAATCACATACTCATTTAATACTTCCAAGATTTCCTTTGGTTTAGGTACATCTGTAAATTCACGTACCACTTCTTCATAAAAATCTTCGTCAATAATATCTTTACATAACTCGACACACTCGTTACATATATATACTCCTGGTCCGGCTACAATCTTGCGTACTTCTGCTTGTGATTTTCCGCAAAATGAACAACGAACCGTATCGTGACTATGTTGGTTATCGCTCATGGATTTACAACACCCCTTTTAAAAACTATGTAGCATTAAATGGCTATATAAAAATATTATCATAAATGCTTTGAAATAAAAAGTAAGAGTACTTATATTTCAAAGAATTTAGCCATTTATCGATATTTAAATTAGAATCCAAACACTCCTGGCAATAGATAAGTTAGACTAAGCATAATACAGCAAGCCGTTAAAATTCCTAGGCCAATAGGTAAAATACATTTTTTAGGAGATAAACCTAAAAGTGCAGCAATTAATGCACCTGTCCATGCACCTGTACCTGGCAGTGGAATCGCAACAAATAAGTAAATCCCTAACAACACACTATTTGGATATTTTTCGGTTAACTCTTTTCCTTTACGTCGTCCTTTTTCAGTAATCGCTTTGGCAAACTTTTTAATCGGACCTTTTACTGAAAGATAATCTAAAATCTTTTCAATAAATAAAATGATAAAAGGAATAGGAATAAAATTAGCGATTACACAAATTATACTTGCTTTTAACCAAGGAATTCCAAGCAGTGAAGCAGCAATTAAGCCCCCACGTAATTCTAAAATTGGTAAAAGCGAGATAATAAAGATAATGATTTCCGGACTTAAGACATGTTTTAACGTATCGATAACTGATTGTACCATTTGATCCCCCAAATAATAAAGATAATCCTATTATGCTTGATATACTTAAAAAAGCGAATGAAAGAAACCTGTTTTAAATAAATCTTAAAATTCACATGAAGAAGGCGGAAAAATACTGATAAACCCTCTTACCGTATTTTCCGCCTAACGAGTCTTATGATTAAGCTTCAACAGCTGTAGAAGTTACTAAATCAATAGCTTTCTTCATAGTAATATCGTGTGAAAGCATATCAGTAGTTAATAAACGTTTTACTTGATCTACAGGCATATTGTAAGTTTCTGCTAATTCAGCAATTTCTTTTTCAATTTCTTCTTCTGTAGCTTCTAAGTTTTCAGCTTTCACGATTGCTTCGATTACAAGATTTGTTTTCACACGTAATTCAGCATCTTGTTCGAATTGTTTGTGAAGGTCAGCTTCAGTAGAGTTAGTTAATTGATAGTACATTTCTGGAGAGATTCCTTGACGTTGCATATTGTTTAAGAATTCATCCATTGCACGATGTACTTCATCATGAACCATAACGTGTGGTAACTCAACCACTTCTGCATTTTCTACAGCTTTACGTAATGCTTCATCATGAACAGCTTCTTGCGCTTGGCTTGCTTTAGTTGTAGTTAATTCTTCACGGATTTTAGCTTTTAATTCGTCTAAAGTTTCAACTTCATCGTCGACATCCTTAGCAAATTCGTCATCTAATTCTGGTAATTCTTTTTCTTTAACTTCGTGTACTTTTACTTTGAAGATAGCTTCTTTGCCAGCTAAATCTTCAGCTTGGTAATCTTCAGGGAATGTTACTTTCACTTCCACATCATCACCAGCTTTAGCACCAACTAATTGATCTTCAAAACCAGGAATGAATGAACCTGAACCTAATTCAAGTGAGTAGTTTTCACCTTTTCCGCCTTCAAAAGCAACACCATCTTTGAATCCTTCAAAGTCGATAACTACTGTGTCACCTTCTTTAGCTGGTTCTTCAACAACTACTAATTCAGCTTGTTGATTACGTTTTTGATTTAAACGTTCTTCAACGTCAGCATCAGTTACTTCACGTTCTTGTTTAGCAACTGTTAAGTTTTTGTATTCACCTAATTTTACTTCAGGTTTTACTGTTACTTCAGCAGTGATTACCCAATCTTGACCTTTTTCCATGCTTTTTACATCGATTTTTGGTTGCGCAACAACGTCTAAACCAGCTTCAGCCACAGCAGCATCGTAAGCTTTTGGTAAAACAGCATTTAAAGCATCTTCATAAAGCGCTTCTTCACCAAACATACGGTTAAATACTTGGCGAGTCACTTTTCCTTTACGGAATCCAGGTACATTTAGATTCCCTTTTACTTTGTTAAATGCGATTGTTAATCCTTGTTGAATTTCTTCTTGAGGAATTGAAAACGTTAGCACACCTTCATTAGTGGCTGTTTTTTCAAATGTTGCAGTCATATATTTCCCTCCGATTTTATCTTTACATTTTTGATGAATATGATTCATGCATACCTTTAAATATTACACTAACCACGCAAAATTGTAAACCATTTTCATCTTAGTTCCGTGTTTTTTTCAATATTTTTCGAGATTAAAGCAAGTTTTGAATGATTTTTTGGTATTTTTCCTGAATGAGTTGGAATTGCTTGATAGTTGCCATATCTTCTTTTTTAGATATCTGCCCTGTTTGATAAAGCTGAATGGTCAAGCGTATATAGTCCTTTGCAGAAATAGGTGGTGTAAACGGATAAGTCAGCGTCAATTGTTGTATCATATGCTCGTGTAACATCTCATACAGTGCAGCATCTTCATTGGCCAAGCTTTGTGCTAAGATTTGCTCACATGTTTTTATAAAAGGCTGTTCATTCGGTGCTGTTAACGCAGAGCTTGCTATCTTTATATTTTCCTCAGTAAATACATCTTTTAAATAGATATCCATCGACAGCTCAAGTTGATTCATAAGCTCACATGTTTTAGCAATCAGAAATGGATTCTGCGCGTTGGGCAATAACTCTTGGATAATTGTTTGAAAAGTAGCAAGTGGCAATTGACTAATCAAAAGTTGAAACTCATCGTTAAAAATTGGCCGAACATTTGTAAGAGCCGCTTGCCATTGCACATATTTTTCTTGCAATTTATGGACATAGATACTTGCATAAAATTCTTCCGCACTTGTTAATTGTTTGTTCAGACTATCTAACGCATCATCTGGAAAATTGTTGCGTAACAATAATCGCCGAGCATATAAGAATGCATAATTCATAATAGTCAGTTGCGTAAATTGAGGTAAATACTTTGCTGAACGTTCATAATTGTCTTGTTCTTCCAACGCTACTTCATAGGCTTTTTGTTGAAAATCTTGCATGAGATATAAATCAACTAGGCGATAATGATTATCTAACGAAGGATATTTTTGATAGATTTTTTGTGCCAACTGTTCTGCAAGTAAGAAGTTGCGCGTTTGTTTGGCTTCTTCAAAGGCTGCAAATAAAGCTTCATCTTGATTAAATATTTGTTTGTTCATACTTCACCTGTTTGGCTAAATGATATTTTTTAGGTTGCCGAATCATTTTTAAAGTAACGACACCGGTCTGAGCAAAAAAGTCGCCGATATGCGTTTTATCCGGTGTAAAGGCGCAGACAAGATACCCTAACAAGAAAAGGGGATTCACACTAAAAATAAAACGCATTGCCCCTTCACGGATTAAGATTGTACTCCAAGTTAGCTCTTTTTCAGTAAAACTAACCACCTTAATGCCAAAGATCATTTTTCCAATCGTCTGACCATCATTGTATTTAGTTAACAAAATGAAGTAAGCAAGATAAATACATGAACCACCTATAAAATTGACATAAGGATTCTCCATCGGCAAATTGAAACGTGCCAACCAAGTAAAGATTAACCCTTTGATACAAGCAATCAAAAAAACATCTACTAAGAAAGCCCAAAAACGAATCCAAAATCCAGCATAGTAATCAGCTGGATACTGATTTGGATGTTTTGGTTTCTTGTTAGTAGCTACGTTTTTTAAGGTTTTAGTTTGACTAAAAAACATCGTATCACCTACCCTCCATAATAATACATCGCTTTAGGAGCTTGCGGTGTACCAATCGCTTGAACAATCGCCTTCACTGCGTCTTCCGTACTCGCTTGTGGCTTAAGTAAATTCGTTTTAGCTTGATTTAACCAACTAGCAAGGAAATTGGGCGTATTGGTTGTATATTCAATGACTTGCGCGTCTTTTAAATCATATTTATTTTGTAAATCAGCTAGGCAATCTTCTTCAAAACCAATTTCATCGACCAAGCCATTTTCCTTTGCTTGTAAACCATCATAAATACGACCATCCGCTAGTTTTTTCACCGTTTCGATATCCATTTTACGACCTTTACTTACTACATCAACAAAGCGATTATAGGCACGATCAACGTGTTCTTGCATGACTTTTGCTTCTTCAGGTGTGGTGGCACGGGTTGACGAACCCATATCTTTTAAGGCACCACTCTTATAAGTTTGATCTTTCACACCTAATTTATCCAAAAGGGAGGCATAATTCATTCCGGACATGATTACCCCGATGGAACCTGTCACTGTCTCTTCACTGGCATAAATCTTATCTGCCGCTGCTGAGATATAATAACCCCCACTTGCTGCCATATTTTTCATATTGACATAGATTGGTTTATGGTGCGCTTGTAATTTTTGCAAGGCTTTTGCTAATTCGCTGCTTTCATACACACCGCCACCAGGAGAATTTACTTCTAATAGTACGGCTTTCACTGTATCATCATTATCAATCTTTTTAACCATTTCTAATGTTTGTTGATGATTATAGCCGCTACTAGAGAACAGATTATTATCTTTTGTATCAGCAATTACCCCGTCAATGGTAATTTTAGCAATTTTTTGACTACTATCACCTGGTGTAATAATACTTTCCTTTAAACTTTCCTGACTAGATAATAAACTTGATAATGCTTCCTCTTGACTGTCATTGACACTATTGATTGCAATGCCAGTTAAACTAATCAATGCTACACCTATCGCAATTAATACTGCAATCCATCTTCTTTTATTCATAAGTCACCTCTATAATTCTTGTTTAATGATTACTGCTTTTTGATCAGTATCTACAGCTTGCTTAAAACCTGAAAATTTTTCACCACTGATTATATCCTCGATTTCAAATGGTTCTATACTTTCAACTTGAATCAACTCCGCTTCAAGTTCTTGTAAACTATCCCACCCAGTATCTAGAAATATCGGTGTATCCTCTGTCAGTTGATATTTGATAGATAATTGATTGATTCGTTCTTTTAAATCTCTTAATCGTATCGTCTTCATCTATTTTCCCCTTTCTCGCTATTTATCTAAAGCGTTTTTTCTTATTGTACCACAGATTGATTATAAGACAAAATAAAGCTCACATACATCTATACCAATTTTAATATTTAAAAAAGTGTTGACAAATTTTTTCGATTGAATTATGATTGCATTAGCTTTTGTTAATAACTAAACAAAATAAAAATCATCTATACCAATTTATTATAAATAAAAAAATCAAAGGTAGGTTTCTAAATTATGTGTGGTATTGTAGGAATTGTAGGAAAAAATCAAGCAGAACGTGTGATCTTAAATGGTTTACATCGCTTAGAATATCGTGGTTATGATTCAGCCGGCTTATTTGTTTGCGATGAAACTCATGATTATCTTGTAAAATCACCAGGACGTATTAAAAACTTAGAAGATAAACTAACACCTGAAGTGACAGGGAATATCGGAATTGGTCATACACGTTGGGCAACACATGGTGAGCCAACTGAAGCCAACGCCCACCCTCACACTTCTCAATCTGGTCAATTAGTTCTTGTACACAATGGCGTTATCGAAAACTTTGAAGAAATTCATCAAACTTACTTAAGTGAGCATACTTTCTTAGGTCAAACCGATACAGAAATTGCTGTACATCTGGTGGAAGAATTAAAGAACCGCGACAACTTAACGACTAAAGAAGCGTTCCGTAAAGCTTTAGGGATTATTAAAGGATCTTATGCTTTTGGTTTAATCGATAAAAATGACCGCGAAACCATTTACGTTGCCAAAAACAAAAGTCCCTTACTAATTGGTTTAGGCGATGGCTTTAATGTAATCTGTTCAGATGCTTTAGCTGTTTTAGACCAAACAGACACTTTTGTAGAAATTGAAGACGGCGAAATGGTTACTGTTACTGCTGATTCAGTAGCAATTGAAAAACAAGATGGACAAAAAGTAGTACGTGATAGTTTTAAGACCCAAGTCGATATTACAGATATTGAAAAAGGAACTTATCCTTTCTATATGTTAAAAGAAATCGACGAACAACCAACTGTTATGCGTCGTCTTGTACAAGAATACCAAGGTGAAAATCATCAAGTAAACATCGACGAAAACCTAGTGAAAGAATTTGCGCAAAGTGACCGAATTTATATCGTTGCTTGCGGTACAAGTAATAACGCTGGTTGGAGTGCCAAAACATTAATTGAAAAACTAACCAATATCCCAGTTGAAGTTCATTTATCTAGTGAGTTTGCTTATGATATGCCGTTATTATCTGAAAAACCATTCTTTATTTACCTAAGTCAAAGTGGTGAAACAGCGGATAGTCGTCAAGTCTTAGTGACCACAAATAAACTAGGTCACCCAGCTTTAACGATTACCAACGTGGCAGGGTCAACTTTATCTCGTGAAGCGAAATATACTTTATTATTATATGCTGGACCTGAAATTGCCGTGGCTTCAACAAAAGCTTATACTGGGCAAATCGCTGTCATGGCTATCTTAGCAAAAGCTGTCGGCGAATATAAACAACTTCAAGCAGCCAAAGATTTTGATGTATTCCACGAATTATCAATTGTTGCTAGTGCGATGGATAGTTTAATCAATGATAAACAACATATCAAAGACTTAGCAGATGAGTTTTTAGCAACAACACGTAACGCCTTTTATATCGGACGTTCTAATGACTACTATGTTTCAATGGAAGCAGCCTTAAAGTTAAAAGAAATCTCCTATGTGCAAGCTGAAGGTTTTGCAGCTGGTGAATTAAAACATGGTACAATTGCTTTAATCGAAGAAGGTACACCAGTAATGGCTATTATTACCGAAGAAGTAACAGGTTCACATACACGAGGGAACATTAAAGAAGTTGAAAGTCGCGGGGCTAAGAGTTTAGTGATTGTAACTGAAAAATTAGCTAAACCAACGGATCAAATCATCTTACCTACTGTGCATCCGTTCTTAACTAGCTTAGTTTCAGTGGTACCTACACAGTTATTAGCTTATAACGCAACTATCCAACGCGGATATGATGTAGATAAACCTCGTAACTTAGCAAAATCTGTCACTGTTGAATAAGACAATTGACAAAAAGGCGCAAGAATAAAAACAACTTGCGCCTTTTTGCTATTCAAATATACAAGCTAATATTTCTTCAATGGTTATTTGATAAAAGAGTTGAGCCGCTTTTTGTTCAATCAAAATTTGTTTGACAGTTTCGTAGGTAAAGGTTTGATTTGCTAAAGCTTGCTCTAAATTATTCAAATCACCATAACTAAAGAAATCACCATGAAATGCACAATTTTGGATAATACCATGCTGAATATTTAATAAAACTTCCAGGAAACCTGCTGGAAATTTTTTCGCTTTAACCATCGTAAAAGCAGGATTCTTTCCAAAGGTCCAATCCCAACTTCTAAATTTATCTTGGGCCAACTGTTCAACTATCAGTTCTTCTTTTACAGTCAATTGGTAAGGCTGGTAATCTTTTTTCAATATTTCATTAATTAATTTTTGCCTAAATGTCGCAATATCCCATTTTTTAGATAGGCAATCACTGATATTTCCTGTACGATCGCGCACCGATTTAATACCCTTTGATTCGATTTTATATTTTGGTGGATTCAGATACTTTGCCATTTTCGAAAAATCCATATCATATAAAAGCGAACCATGGTGAATGGTATATTCCCCTTTATTACATTGCGCATTTCCTGAAATTTTCTTCCCATTAATGGCTAAATCATTACGACTATTATATGCAACTTCAACCCCTAATGTATACAAAGCTTCAATAATTTTATCCATATAGGTTTCAAAATCAATCATTTCACTTGCTGACTTCACAACAAAAGTATATTGTAGACTACCTTCATCTGTATAAATCGTGCCACCGCCAGTATTACGACGCACTAAGTCGACATGATTTTTTTCAATCTCAGCTAAACGGATTTCATTAAAACTATTTTGAAAGTTTCCTAACATTACGGTTGGACGGGTTTGCCACAACATAAAAACACCGTCATCAAATTGCTTTTGTGTACATAAAAATTCTTCTAAGGCAAAATATTGGGCAGCTTCTTGATAATTGGCATCAATAAAAATCATTTGCTCGCTCCACCAGCGGCTAATGCTTCGTGCGCTTTATAAGAACTTCTAACTTGTGGCGAGCTGGCAACGAATTTGAACCCTTTTTTCATTCCCATACGACGGTAGACACCAAACTGATGCATTGAAACATATTCTTGCAACTTGAAGTGCTTAGGTGAGGGTTGTAGATATTGACCAATCGTGAAGAAATCTACATTTGCATTTAGACAATCATCCATCGCTTGAGCTACCTCTTCTTGTGTCTCACCTAAACCGAGCATAATTCCTGTTTTTGTAAAAATTTCAGGATCTTGCTCTTTAATATAGGCTAAAACTTCTAATGAGCGTTCATAAGTTGCGCGGTGTCTAATCTTTGGTGAAATTCGTTCAACAGTTTCGATATTATGATTAATAATTTCAGGTTTTGCCGCAATCACCATATCTAAACTTGCATGGTCCCCTTGGAAATCAGGAATCAAGACTTCAACAGTAGTGTCTGGATTGTATTTACGAACTGCTTCAATACATTTCACAAATTGACTCGCCCCACCATCAGGTAAATCATCACGTGCCACACTGGTAATCACTACATGTTTCAACCCCATTTGTTTCGTTGCTTGTGCTAAATGTTCTGGTTCTAATTCATCCACTTCTTCCATATGGCCAAAACTCACATCACAAAAACGACAATTTCGTGAACAATGCTTACCCAAAATCATAAAAGTCGCTGTACCACTACTAAAGCATTCGCCTAAATTAGGACAAGTCGCCTCTGCACAAACGGTATTTAATTTCAAATCATGAAGCATACCATTCATTTGGCCAACTGCTTCTTGATTAAAACGAATTTTTGGTTTTACTCGTTGTTCCATTTTATTCACTCCACTTCAAAAACTGCTAATACATCATCAACAAAGACTTCATCACCAGGAGCAACCTTAACTTCAAGTACTTTTCCATCAAAGGGTGCTTCTACTTCATGAACCGCTTTTTCTGTTTCAACTTCATAAAGTACTTCTCCTTTTTTTACTTGAGAATCAACAGGTTGTAACCATTCTGTAATTACCCCTTGGTCTGTTTTAGTACTTAGTTTAGGAAATAGGACTTCACGTCTCATCAACAACACCTCATTTAATATCATTTATTATGTATCCGTTTTCCATCATACACCTTTATTTATGATCAATCAATACTTTTTCACAGATTTAATGTTATTATGAAACTATAAATATGCTTAATACATATAGATTTTATCAATATGTATTGTATTCTCAATTAAGCATTTTTGTTACTTTGTGATTTTAAATTCGCTTAACCTCAGGCTGCTTGCACTTATGGCCTTTACATTACATTGTTCATATTTCACAAATCATCTCTTTTTGTTACACTATTTTCAATTAAAAAAACTCTGAAGCGAACTACACTTCAGAGTTATTCAAAATTATTCTTCTAATAAACCAATTCTTTGTTTAACCACTTGGGCAATTTTATCGACATAGGTTTCTACTAGTTCATCGGTTGGCGCTTCTGCCATGATGCGTAATAAAGGCTCTGTTCCTGATGGGCGAACCAAGACGCGACCACTATCTCCCATTTCTTTTTCAACTTCTTCAATGACAGCTAATACTTCAGGATCAGTTAATGCTTTATTCTTATCAGTCACACGTAAATTCACTAACTTTTGAGGATAAATGGCTACTTCACTTGCTAATTCAGAGAGTTTTTTACCAGTTTCCTTCATAATATTTAGCAGTTGAATACCTGATAGCATGCCATCACCTGTTGTATTGAAATCTAAAAAGACCATATGACCAGATTGTTCACCGCCGAAATTATAACCATTTTTGCGCATTTCTTCGACTACATAACGGTCACCCACTTGTGTAATCACATCTTTCAAACCAATATTTTCAATGGCTTTTCTAAAACCTAAATTACTCATGACTGTAGTAACAACTGTATCATTTTTTAGACGACGTTTTTCAGATAGATATTTTGCACAGATGTACATAATCTTATCGCCATCCACAATATTACCTAATTCATCTACAGCGATAATACGGTCACCATCACCATCAAAAGCTAATCCTGCATCTGCTTGTTTTTCCACGACAAATTTAGCCAAACTTTCAGGATGAGTGGAGCCAACACCGTCATTAATATTTAATCCATCTGGTGAAGTTCCCATTGTATAAAAATCAGTTTCCAAATCAGCAAATAAACGATTCACAATCGGCGAAGTAGCCCCATTAGCCCCATCTAAACAAATCGTTAAACCGGATAAATCTCCAGGAATTGTATCTGCCAAAAAGCCAGCATAGCGAATCAAACCTTCAGGAAATTCTTCAACTGTTCCTAAACCTTGAGCTGAAGGACGAGGTAAAGTATCTTCTGGTGCATCTAATAAAGCTTCAATTTCAAGTTCTTGCGCATCATCCAATTTAAAACCGTCATTTCCGAAAAATTTGATGCCATTATCTTGAGCTGGATTGTGTGAAGCAGAAATCATTACCCCTGCACTGGCTTCTTGCACTCGTGTTAGATAAGCAACACCCGGAGTAGTAATCACCCCTAATTGAAATACTTCAATTCCAACAGATAATAACCCTGCCACTAATGCACTTTCTAATAATTGACCAGAAATACGTGTATCACGGCCCACTAAAACTCTTGGTCGTCTTTTGCCTTGCTCATGTTGGCTAAGCACATAACCCCCACAGCGTCCTAATTTAAATGCTAATTCAGGTGTTAATTCAACATTGGCTTCTCCTCGTACACCATCTGTTCCAAAATATTTACCCATAAAAATTCTCCTTAAAACTTTAAAAATTAATCATTATTCTTCTTTTCGTTTTCATTTTTTGTATCATCGGTAGTCTGTGTAGTTTCTTGTTTATCTGAATCTTTTTGCGTACTACTTTCAGACTTTTCCGGTAAATTTTGCGTTACATCCGCTACACCATTTGTTTGCGTATTTTGCTCAGTAAGATTTTGGTTACGATCGACCTGTGTGTATATTGGTTCAATCCGTATCGTTACATTGCTTTGCGAACTATAAAACGCACTATCAACTGGTATATTATAAACCTTTGTTGTAGTCTGAGCAATACCTGAAATATCCACTGGAATGATAATCTCATCAATTTTATCTAAATCACCACCATTGGATGATAACATGATTGTTTCGGGATTTAAACGGAATTGATAGCCGCTGACACCACTTGGCAAATCACCATATTGTTTAGGTGTTAATTTCACTTGTTTATTGACTCGATTAACTGCTAAATGAACCTCTACTTCTTCCTTATCAAAAGTGACATCTAGTTTCTCGCCTTTAGCATTTAAAGCCTCTAGTTTCACTAATTTAGTGATATTTTGCGAGATAGGATTATTTGAAGTAAATAAAGCTTGTACAATCGCAATTTCTTTCATCGTTTGTGCACCGGTAGTCACGATGACAGATTTCGGTGTACTAGAGATACTTCTCAAAGTCACTCCATCCAATTGATGTTCATCAGCTAAAATCGGTTTAACCTCAAATTTTTTAGAGATTTTCTTTTCAATCGTTACAGTAGACTTATTCGCACTTAACTTAGCCTTTACACCGGATTTTAAATTTTCGACTTTTAATTTCACTTCATGCGTTCCTGTAGATAGCTTATTCAAATCAGCAACCACTTTAAATGTTCTAGTATCTGCATTGCTCTCAGCTAATAGTTGCACACGATTGGCACTACTCAATTTAACATCAACATTTGGTTCATACCCTTGAATATAATATTTCTTTTCATTGTATTCAAAAACAATTGGGACTTGCTTCACCGTTTCTTCATAATTATAAGTTGGTTTTTGCTGATCAGGCGTATTCGCATTGGTAAATAGAATTAAAGTTAGCAACAATGCAAACAATGCCGTGATCAATTTACTCTTTCCATTCAACTCCATCTACTTGCCTCCTTTCTTTCTAGCTAAATTTTTTGAGCTAGTTAAGAAATTCAGTACATTACGACGTTTCTTTACCTGTTCTTTTGCAGATAATTCCTTCGTTAAGATAGCTAAATAATCTTCTTTCGTTAAATCAGGGATTAACTGATTATTGATGGTAATACTCACACCTCCTGTTTCTTCTGATACAACTAGCGTCACTGCATCACTCACCTCAGAAATACCTACAGCAGCACGATGTCTTGTACCATATTCTTTAGGGATTAAGATGCTGTCTGACAAAGGTAAATACGCACAGGCAACAGCTACTTTACCATCGCGTATAATTACCGCACCATCATGTAAAGGTGTGTTCGGAATAAAAATATTCGTCAGTAGCTCTCCTGAGATATCCGCATCTAAAGGTATCCCAGTTTCAATATATTCTTCTAGACCTGTGTTGCGTTCGATTGTAATTAATGCACCAATTTTCCGTTTGGACATATATTGAACGGCTTTATCTAAGGCTTTAATAATCCGCTCTTCCTCGCGTTCTTTCACACTATTTGGCGCAAAAAGCTTAGTACGTCCAAGATGCTCAAGTCCTCGACGTATTTCTGGTTGAAAAATGACGACAGCTGCAATCGCTCCATAGGTAATCACCTGGTCCATCAACCAAGAAAGTGTATGTAATCCTAAAAATTCAGCAACAAAACGAATAACTAAAAAAACTAGTACCCCTTTCAAGAGCTGAATAGCCTTTGTTCCACGGACTAATTGAAGCAACTTGTATAACAGATACCAAACAACAATAATATCAACAATGTTAATCAAAAAGGAATAAGACAAGATGTTTTCTGAAAACAATTGCTTCCAATAATCCAATTGGAAAATATCTCCATTTTGAAAAGACATAAACAGACTTCCTTTCATTTATTTCTTGATTCAAGTATATCATAAGTTTGAATGCGCATGAAAAAAAATAAAGATTTTTACTCTTTTTTTAAATAAAGAAAAAAAACGCACTAGTAATCGTATAAAATTACTAGTACGCCTGTTTCAAAAAAATTTATTCGCTTTTTTCCTCATTTTTGGCTTCACGTCTTGCTTTACGTTCAGCTCTTCTTTGTAAGCGACGTGCTTCCCTTTCTGGATCAACAGTACGCTCTTGCTTTTCCCGTCGAACAGTTGCTTTATTATCTTCAACTGGAGAATCCTTTTTGCCTTCTAAACGCTGACGAATTTTTTCTTCTTGACCAGCTAGACGAGCATAATTATAAAAGCGTGTTTTGGCATCATTAACGGTCTTATCAAATAACTCTTTAGCATGTTCTGGATGCACTGTTTCTAACGCTCTAAATCTCACTTGAGTACGCATGAAATCAGGCATCTTAGAAAAATCAGGCTTCTTAAAGTCAAGACTCATTGGCTCTTTACCTTGCGCTTTAAGGCTTGGGTTATATCGATAAAGGGACCAATAACCTGAACTTACTGCATCTTTTGCTTCTTGGATCGATTGACGCATGCCACCTGACAAGCCATGAACGATACATGGTGTATAGGCGATAATCACGGATGGTCCAGGGAATTTTTCCGCTTCTTCAAACGCTCGCATGGTTTGGATGGCATTGGCTCCAGAAGCGATTTGGGCAACATAGACATTCCCATATGTCATGGCCATCATACCTAAATCTTTCTTCGCAGCATTTTTTCCACTAGCAGCAAATTTAACAATCGCAGCTGCTGGCGTGGCTTTAGAAATTTGACCACCGGTATTTGAGTACACTTCATTATCCAAGACTAAAATATTGACATCGGCGCCAGTAGAAATAACATGGTCAATTCCGCCATATCCAATATCATAGGCCCAGCCATCGCCACCAATCATCCATTGACTTGGTTTTACGAATAAATCATCATGCGCTAAAATTTCAGCTAATTCAGGGACTTGATGGACTTCACTTTGTAAGGCAGCTTTCAGTTTTTTCGCTCTTTGTTGGGTTCCTTCACTTGTATTTAAATGTGTCGTCCAATCTTGCATCAATTCCTTAAGCTCTGGAGAAACTTTATCTAACATAGTTTTCATTTGGTTGGCTAAAGCTTCACGACGAGTGGTATTGGCAATCATCATACCATAACCAAATTCAGCATTATCTTCTAACAATGAGTTTGACCAAGTTGGACCTTGCCCTTGATCGTTGGTTGTATACGGAGTCACTGGTGCAGCTGCTCCCCAAATGGAAGAACATCCCGTCGCATTGGCAATCATCATTCGGTCACCAAACATTTGCGTCAATAATTTAACATATGGCGTTTCTCCACATCCTGAACATGCACCTGAGAATTCTAGTAAGGGTTTATTAAATTGACTGTGTAAAATGGTTCCTGGTTTCGCCGGATTTTCTTTTTGGCGTAATGTCATTGAAAAGGCCCAATTGATCGCTTCTTCTTTCATTTCTTCGTAAGGACGCATTTTTAGAGCCTTGCCTTTTGCAGGACATGCTTCCACACATAGGCCACATCCAGTACAGTCTTCCACTGATACTTGAATGCGGTATTTCAAGCCATCAGGTCCACGCATATCACGAACGATATAGCCTTCAGGTGCTTCTTGCATTTCTTCTTCATCGGCTAAAAACGGACGGATTGCAGCATGCGGACAGACAAACGCACATTCATTACACATGGTACAACGATCAGCTATCCACTCAGGAACTTCAAGGGCAATTCCTCGTTTTTCAACCGCGGCAGTACCTAGTGGCATATCTCCAGCAACCATCCCATTATTTACAAAAGCACTGACTGGGATATGATCCCCTTTTTGGGCATTCACTGGCTCAACAATTTCTTCAACAAACTTACTTTGACGACTCAAACGTTTTTCAGTAGGATCTAAGTCCGCCCATTCTTTTGGTACTTCAAAACGATGCAAGTGCGTCAAAGTTTGATCAATTGCTGCATGGTTTTGTTCCACTATTTTCGCTGATTTGTGGCCGTATATTTTTTGCACTTGAGCTTTTAACAATTCAACAACTGTATCAAAATCCATGACATTTGTTAACTTGAAGAAAGCTGTCTGCATGATGGTGTTGATACGATTACGTAAACCTATTTCTTGGGCTAATTGCATCGCGTTAATGGTATAAAACTGGATATCATTTTCAGCCAAATATTTTTTCAGATGTTTCGGCAAGAATTTATGCAATTGTTCCTCTGACCATGTTGTATTTAATAGGAATGTGCCGCCTTTTTTCAAGCCTTGAACTAATTCATATTTATGAACATACGCAGGGGTATGACAAGCAATAAAATCAGCATGCTCTACTAAATAAGTGGAGCGAATTTCTTGATCCCCAAATCTTAAATGAGAAACAGTCAAACCACCCGATTTTTTGGAATCATAATAAAAGTAACCTTGGACAAATTTATCGGTATTGTCGCCAATGATTTTAATCGTTGACTTATTTGCACCAACCGTACCATCTGAACCAAATCCCCAGAATTTCGCTTGGAAAGTACCTGGTCGAGTTAAATCTAATGTTGGTCCTAATGGCAAGGATAAATGCGTCACATCATCGGTAATACCAATGGTAAATCTTCTTTTTTGTTCTTTACGTGGTTTTTGTAATTCATCAAAAACAGCTAAGATCTGCGCAGGTGTCACATCTTTTGAGCCTAAGCCATAGCGGCCACCAATGACACTTGGACGAATATCTGCTTCATAAAGCGCTGATTGAACATCTAAAAATAGTGGTTCGCCATTTGCCCCAGGTTCTTTTGTACGGTCTAACACCGCGATAGATTGGACAGTTGCGGGGATTTTACTTAAGAAATTCTCTGTTGGAAATGGACGGTATAAATGGATGTTGATAAACCCAACTTTGCGTCCTTGTTCATTCAGAAAATCAACCGTTTGTTCAATCGCTTGGGCCGCTGAACCCATTACGACAACGACTTCTTGTGCTTCGGGATGACCATAATAATTGACTAAATCGTAATTTGTTCCACGCAATTCATTGATTTTGCCCATATATTCTTGGATGATTGCTGGAATATCATCATAGTACGTATTAATTGTTTCGCGTTGTTGGAAATGAATATCAGGATTTTGGTTCATTCCGCTCACTGTTGGATGATTCGGATTCATGCCACGTTGACGAAATTCAGCCAATTCTTTTTCTGGCAACAACTTTTTCAAATCATCATATTCAATGACTTCTATTTTTTGCAGCTCATGACTGGTTCGAAAGCCATCAAAGAAATTTAAGAATGGTAATCGTCCTTTAATGCTTGCTAAATGAGCTACAGCAGCCAAATCCATCACTTCTTGGACACTGCTTTCTGCCAACATCACAAATCCTGTTTGACGTGTTGCCATCACATCGGTTTGATCACCAAAAATATTTAAAGCATTGGTTGTAACAGAACGACTTGCAACATGAAAGACGGTTGGCAATAGTTCCCCTGCAATCTTATACATATTAGGAATCATTAATAAAAGACCTTGTGAGGCCGTGTATGTACTTGTTAAGGCACCTGTTTTTAACGAGCCATGAACAGCACCAGCGGCCCCAGCTTCTGATTGCATTTCGATGACTTTGACAGGTTCTCCAAATAGATTCTTTTTGCCCATTGCTGACCATGAGTCGACTAATTCGGCCATGGGTGAGCTAGGCGTAATTGGATAGATGGCTGCTACTTCAGAGAAAGCATAAGAAATATGAGCTGCAGCTGTATTTCCATCCATTGTTTTTTTATTCATAGTTAACACCTCAGTGATTTTGCAATTTTTTGACGTGGGAGATCAAAAATTGGACTGTTCAACTATTTATTATATCGAAAAAAACTACATAAGTAACCCTTTTTGCCTGATTTTTTTGTGAAATTCAAAAAAACGTCTACAAGCGTAATAGTTGCATTTTTTCACAAAACCAATAAACTTAAAACTGTAATCAATTATATTTGAGGTGATACTTATGGATATTTCAGTGATTAAAGCTGAACAAACAAATGCCAAAAACGGTCTTGTCATTGGCAATGGTAAACATATTATGAAAGAATTTATGAACCTTCGTTGTCCATATTGCCGTCAATGGTTTAATGAATCTAAAGCATTATTAGCTGATGCAGATGTCACGCGTGTCATTAAGCTATTCGATAAAGAAAAACCTAGTCTTCAACGTGGAAATGTCATGCATCGTTTCGTGGATACTACGAATGAATCAACTATTTTAGCAAGTATTCAAAAGATTTTCGATACACAAGAAGAATGGGGCAATCTTGAACTAGAGGAAGTTGCTACATTTGCCAAAGAAAAATTGGGCTTAAGCGAAAACAACCATTCATCTTATAGTCAACTAATTGTCGATGAAGCCAATGCCGCAAACATCAAATTTGTACCGACCATTATTGTTGAAGAACATATTTTTGATGAAAGTATTTCCGAAGACGAGTTAAAAGAAATATTAAAATAAACAAAAAAGCGCAGAATCAACCTCTTTTGGAAGATTCTGCGCTTGTGTTATTCAGCTTGTCTTAATTTTTCGGCATAATCATTAATTTTTCGAATACGATGATTAATACCAGATTTTGAGATTGGCCCACTTGGCACCATTTCAGCTAGTTCTTTTAAACTTACTTCTGGATGTTGTAATCTTAACTCGGCGATTTCCTGTAATTTCTCCGGCAAAGACTTAATCCCAACTTTTGACTCGATATATTCAATGTTTTCAATTTGTTTTGTAGCTGCATCTGCAATTCGTGACATATTGGCCGTTTCACAATTGACTAAACGATTCACCGAATTACGCATATCACGAACAATGCGTACATCTTCAAATTTTAGCATTGAATTCGTTGCACCAATCAGAGTTAAAAAGTCAGCAATTTTCTCTGCCCCTTTGAGATAAGTAATATAGCCATTTCTTCTTTCGAGTGTTCTTGCATTTAAATCAAAGAAATTAAGCATACTACAAATATCTTCATTATGCTCTTCATAAACCGAAAAAATTTCCAAATGATAACGACTGGTTTCTGGATTATTAATAGAACCAGATGCCATAAATGCACCACGGAGATAAGAACGCATTTTTTGTGCATTTCCCATCAACTCATCTGAAGCATGGATATCAAACATTAAACCATCCATAATTCCTAAATCATTTAGCACATCCATCGTATCGTTTTTCAGCCGTACAATATAGACATTATTCTTTTTCAACTTCATTTTCCGACGAACTAATAATTCACTTCGAACATCATAATGATCTTTTAAAAGTGAATAAATTCTACGTGCAATTGCCGCATTTTCAGTTTGAACATTGAGAATAAACTGTTGGTTGGCAATACTTAAAGAACCATTCATTCTAATCAAGGCAGCTAATTCAGCTTTGGCATGTTCGCGGTGCACTTCTAAAGTCGTCAATTCTTTTTTGACTTCCGCAGCAAATGACAAAATTATCGCTCCCTTTCTGTATTCCTTACACCATAGACAATTCGTAATAATTCATTCACAACTTTTTCGCCATCATGAAAGACCCCACCATCGCGTAATTCTAGAAAATCACTAGAGACAACACGACAGCCTTCTTCACGCAAGCCATTAAAATCATGCGTTACTTGGACTAAATATTCATCGTATTTTTCGACATCCATGTAATCTTCGGGCACATGTTCGATATTAACCAGCACTGTATCTACAAAAGGTGTCTTTAAATGGCGATGTAAGACTTTCACGTGTTGGGCATCGGTGAAGTGTTCCGTCTCGCCTTTTTGTGTCATAATATTACATATATACACCACTTCTGCCTTAGTCTTTAACATTGCTTCAGAGATTTGCGGAATCATTAAATTAGGCAAGATACTCGTAAATAAGCTTCCTGGTCCTAAAACAATCATATCTGCGTCCATAATTGCTTTCACTACATTACGACTAGCTTTAGGTGTTTCATCTGAATCTTGACGCGACACATGGACATGACGAATCGTTTTTCGCTCTAGAGCAATCTTGGACTCGCCCACTGCAGTCGAACCATCCATAAATTCTGCATGCAACACTAAAGGTTCTTCTGATGAGGGGTATACATTACCTTCCACATGCATCATCTTATTTAAAATACGAATCGCCTCATAAGTACTGCCACGCATCTCTGCAATCGCTGCAATAATCAAGTTGCCAAGTGCATGATTCGCTAAAAATTTATCTCCTTTGTTAAAGCGATACTGGAAAATATCTGAATACAACCTTGGCATATCAGAGAGCGCCACTAAGACATTACGTAGATCTCCTGGTGGGACCATCGTTTTAACTGAGTCTCGTAAAACCCCACTACTTCCACCATCATCAGCCACCGTGACAATTGCTGTGATATCTACGCCCTGATTTCTCAGACTTTTTAATATAACTGGTAAACCTGTACCACCGCCCATGACTACAACTTTAGGTTTTCTAATGCGATAGGTTTTCATGAACGATTAACCGTCTCTTTTCGTTTATCTTTATCACGGTGGGTGGTATTAACAGTATAGCCATTTTCTTCTAGGCATTCACCTACACGATTAGTTAAAGCAACAGAGCGATGTTGACCACCTGTACAACCAATCGCAATCGTTAAACTACTTTTACCTTCTTTAATGTAACCAGGCATAATTTGTAGTAAAAGTTGACTAAATGATTGATAGAATTTTTCAGTTTGTTCAAAACTCATGACATAATCATACACGGGTTTATCACAACCTGTAAGTGGGCGAAGTTCTGGAATATAATGTGGATTTGGTAAGAAACGTACATCCATTACGATATCTGCATCGATTGGTAGGCCGTATTTAAAGCCAAATGAGACCATCTCCACACGAAAACCCGATTCATTATTATGACGGAATTCTTGATTGATTTTTTCACGTAATTGGCGCGGTGTTAAAGTAGTCGTATCAATCACCAAAGAAGCCTTTACTTTCAAATCTTCTAAAATGGCACGCTCTTTGCGAATTCCTTCAGTAACCAAACCATCCATTGCCATTGGATGCACACGTCTAGTTTCTTTATAACGTGAAACCAGCTCTACATCTGAAGCATCTAAAAATAAAATCTTCGTATCAATCAATTGCGTGTTTTCAATTTCAGCTAACATATTTTGAATTTCATCAAAAAATGAGCGTGAACGTAAATCAACGACTAAAGCAATTTTGGTTACTTTGCCTGATTCACGAATGAGTTCCCAAAATTTTGGAATTAAACTTGGGGGCATGTTGTCAACGCAAAAATAACCCATATCTTCAAAACTTTGGATGGCAACTGTTTTTCCTGCACCGCTCATCCCGGTAATAATGACTAAACTTAATTGATCAGCCATGATGAATTCCTCCTTTAAAAAAGCAATCATGTTTCACTTTTTATTGTCTTATTTATTATATCATGCCGGGCGTATCTTATACAACAAAATGGATATACGCAATTTCAAAAAATCACGTATATCCGTAAAACTTATTTATTTCTTAAAGATAATGCTCGGTCTATCGTGCGGTCTACTAAAATAGATTGTGCATCAAAAATTTTATACTCATGTTCACAATCAATATATTCAGCAACTAATGAAAGTTCTGTACATCCTAAAATAACGGCTTCACATCCAAGTTTTTTAGTATCGGCAAGGATTTCAAAAAACAACTCAAGATTAATATAATCATTTTCTTTTACATCCTGATAAATTAAATGATTAATTTTAGCTTGTAAATCTTGACCTGGAATCAAATAATTAATCCCCTGTTCTTTTAATTCATTTTCGTAAACGCCCGCCTTCACACTGCCTTCCGTACCTAAAAATGCCACTTTACCAGTAATTTGCTCGCGGTGAATCTGTTTGACGGCTTCTTTTGGCATATGTAAAATCGGAATTTTGGTCTCTTTTTGTAAGTCATCAAAAAAATAATGAGCCGTATTACAGGTCAAAACAATAAAGCTTGGTTGTAAAATATTTTGTTGGCGAATATCTTCTTGCAATAAAGGAATTGGATTTGGTTTACTACGATCAAGAATATAAGCCGTACGATCAGGAATTGTCGCATGATTATATAAAATATAATTTAAATAATCCTGATCAGCATGTGTTGGTGTGCGTTTATTTAACTGTCGAACAAAGCTTTCTGTCGCCATCGTTCCCATTCCACCTAGAATGGTAAAAAAATCGCGCATGATTAACCTTCTTTCACTTTGAAATATTTTTCATAATCTTCTTCATACTTTTTATAAACATACTTCATTAATAAATAGTGTCTTAAAGAACGATCTTTCTTATAAAATAATGTTGAACCGTATTTGCCTTGCGCTAATAAATCTAAGCCTCTTTGTTTATCTGGACCGTCTTTGGCATATTTTTTAAAAATAGATAATGGCACATTCAACCATAATTTAGCATGGTCTCCGTGAGCGCGCCCATAAATTGTCTTTTCAAACGGTTTGTTGAAAATCAAATCTTCTGTAATAAATTTGGCTAAATTTAAACCATTTAAAGTTACAAAGAAGCTACTACGGCCTTGACGTAAATTAATTTCAAATAATTTGAATATCCCATCGCGGCTATCATATTTCATATCAAAATTCGCAAAACCAACATAGTTAATACGTTTTAAAAATTGTGCAACATCATGATAGATTTGCTCATTTTCATCTGGTAGAATCACGGTGTAATTTCCCACTGAACCAGGCGCAGGATCTTCTAATAACGGATGACCTAAACACATCATACGAACATTATGCTCATGATCGACATAGACGTTTAGCACACGCATATTACTATCATCGCCTGGAATGAAGTCTTGCACAATCATCTCACTGGTATAGCCAGCTTGATAAATTCGTTCAACAATAATTTCGAATTCTTTCCGGTTATCAATAATAAATGCTTTTTTACGTCCTTCAAAGTCAATTGACAACCATTCGACACTATTTGCCGGTTTCAGCGCCACTGGAAAATCAAATGGTAAAGATTGTTTGAATTGACCATTTTCTAAATGTGCTGGTGTTAAAATGAAGGTTTTTGGATAAGGTAAACCATATTTTTCACAGGTCTCATAAAAAGTGACCTTATTAATTAACACCTTAAACAATTCATAATCATTGGCAATAAACGTGTAATAAGGAGCCAACTTTTCTTTATTTTGAGAAAGTAACTCTGCATAACCATCACCACAAGGAATCAACAAATATTTTGTATTTTCTTGATTATAAGTTGACTTTGCAAGCTCAATTAACTTTTCAGAGAAGACCGGATCTTTATCAAAACCTTCATATAAATGAATATCGGCAATTTTAGTAAATCTAGTTGGAGCTAATTGATGTTCTCCAATCGCAATGGGTTTTATACCATATTCTTCATTGAATGCACGCGCCATGCCATAGACATTCATATCTGTCCCAAGCAATATAGGTATAAAATTATTTTTTGGCATATTTTCACTCTTTTCTGAAACAATTCACATTCACCATCATACCATAAAGGCTCTTGCAAGCAAAGAGACTTTTCTGCAAAGCAATCATATTTTTACAAAATCGTAATTATCTTTTCACTTTATACAAAAAAGTCTCTCATTATTATTTATTTAATAATTTTTGTAAGTATTGGCCTGTAAAGCTTGTAGGTACTTTGGCAACTGCTTCAGGTGTTCCTGTAGCCAAAATAGTACCACCACCTGAACCACCTTCAGGACCTAAATCAATCAGGTAATCCGCACATTTAATGACGTCTAAATTGTGTTCTATGACTAAAACTGTATTTCCGTTATCGACTAAACGTTGTAGTACTTTTAACAAACGAGCGATATCTTCCGCATGTAATCCCGTTGTTGGTTCATCCAAAATATAGAAGTTACGGCCATTGCTACTTCGATGTAATTCAGAAGCGAGTTTCATCCGTTGTGCTTCCCCACCTGAGAGTGTAGTAGCAGGTTGGCCTAATGTCACATATCCTAAACCAACATCCACAATCGTTTGTAGTTTGCGTTTGATTTTAGGGATGTGTTTAAAGAACTCTAGAGCATCTTCGACAGTCATTTCTAATATTTCAGCAATATTCTTGCCTTTATAGTGAACTTCAAGTGTTTCAGAATTATAACGTTTACCGTGACAGACTTCGCAAGGTACATAAACATCTGGTAAAAAGTGCATCTCAATCTTAATTATCCCATCACCTTTACATGCTTCACAGCGTCCACCCTTCACATTGAAACTAAAGCGTCCTTTTTTATAACCATGGACTTTGGCTTCATTCGTTTGGGCAAACAAATCACGGATATCATCAAAGACACTCGTATAAGTTGCCGGATTACTTCGTGGGGTACGGCCAATGGGACTTTGATCAATATCAATCACTTTTTCAATTGACTCATAACCAGTGATTTTCTTATGTTTACCAGGTTTTGCATGAGCGCGACTCACCTTTTGTTGTAAGGCTTTTTTCAAAATTTCATTCACTAATGTGGATTTACCTGATCCAGAAACACCGGTTACAGCTGTAAATGTGGCCAAAGGAAAATCAACCGTAATATTTTGCAAATTATTTTCACTAGCACCTACAACCGTAATCTTCTCACCATTGCCTTTTCTTCTTTCCTTAGGCACTGGAATTTTACGTTTACCAGATAGATACTGACCCGTTAAGGAATTCGGATTTTCACTAACTTCTTGCGGGGTGCCGAATGCGACAACTTCACCACCATGTTGCCCCGCACCAGGACCGATATCAATCAAATAATCAGCTGCGCGCATCGTATCTTCATCATGTTCGACAACGATTAAAGTATTTCCCAGATCACGCATTTTTCTTAAAGAATCAAGCAGACGATCATTATCACGCTGATGTAAACCAATAGAGGGTTCATCTAAAATATATAAAACCCCCGATAAGTTCGAACCGATTTGGGTAGCTAGACGAATCCGTTGTGCTTCCCCTCCAGATAGGGTACCCGCAGCTCGACTCAAGGTTAAATAGCCTAAGCCCACATTTTGTAAAAAAGTTAAACGGTCTTTTATCTCTTTTAAAATTGGCTTAGCAATCATTGTTTCTTGCTCAGTCAAAGTTAATTGCTCAAGAAAAGCTAAAGCATCTTGAATTGACTTTTCGCTCAACTCGCCCAAATGAATGCCCCCGACTTTAACGGCTAAAGCTTGCTCATTCAATCGATATCCGTGACAGCGAGAACAGGTTAATTCTGTCATGTATAAGCGCATTTGATCACGAGTAAAATCACTATTGGTTTCATGATAACGACGATAGATATTATTTAAGACTCCTTCAAAAGGCACCTCCACATCGCGAACGCCCCCAAAATCATTCTCATAATGAAAATGGAAAGTTTTGCCATTGGAGCCATGTAAGATTAACTGTTGCTCTTCTTTACTTAGTTTTTCAAATGGTGTATCCATATCAATCCCAAAACTCAAACAAAATTGTTCAAGCATTTGGGGATAATATTGCGAACTGATTGGATTCCAAGGTACCAATGCGCCTTCTCTTAAAGTTAAGCTCCGGTCTGGAATAACTAAATCTTCATCAACCGCCAACTTAATACCTAAACCATCACACTCTGGACAAGCACCAAAGGGAGCATTGAATGAAAACAGACGTGGCTCTAATTCTCCTACAGTAAAACCACAATATGGACAAGCATAGTGTTCACTAAAGAGCATTTCTTCTTGCCCAATCACATCCACCACAGCGTATCCATCTGCCAAACGTAAAGCCGCTTCAAATGAATCAAACAAACGTGAACGAATGCCTTCTTTAATAATGATACGGTCAATCACAATGGCAATATCATGCTTTTTATTTTTTTCAAGCTCGGGCACTTCACTAATATCATAAATTTCACCATCTACCCGAACACGGACATAACCTTCTTTTTGAATATGTTCAAAAACTTTTTTATGCTGGCCTTTCTTCTGATAAATAACTGGCGATAAAATTTGGATTTTTGTTCTCTCTGGTAATTCCAAAACTTGGTCAACCATTTGTTCTACAGACTGGCTAGTAATTTCCACATGATCATTGGGGCAAATTGGGTGGCCACATCTAGCATAAAGCAACCGTAAATAGTCATTAATTTCTGTCACCGTCCCCACAGTTGAACGCGGATTTTTGCTTGTTGTTTTTTGGTCAATCGAGATAGCTGGTGATAAGCCATCAATACTATCTACATCTGGCTTATCCATTTGTCCTAAAAACTGGCGAGCATAAGCACTTAAGCTTTCTACATATCTTCTTTGCCCTTCTGCATATAAAGTATCAAATGCCAACGAACTTTTTCCTGAGCCAGATAATCCAGTCACAACTACTAATTGATCGCGCGGAATTGTTACATCGATATTTTTTAAATTATGCGCACGGGCACCATGAATCACAATTTTATCATTTGCCATAAAAAAACTCCTATTTATTACTCACTTTTTAGCTCTAGAATCGTATCACGTAAAGTTGCTGCACGTTCAAAATCTAAGGCTTTGGCAGCATCCTTCATTTCTTTTTCTAGTTTTGCTAACATTAATTCTTTTTCTTCTTTACTATATTCATGATAATGTTTAAAATCAAATGGCTCTTCAGATACTTTAGCCGTCTTGGTAATCGAAATTAATTCACGAATTTCTTTTTTAATGGTTTTTGGTACAATATGATGTTCTTTGTTGTAAGCTTCTTGGATACTGCGACGACGCATCGTTTCGTCAATCGCTTTTTGCATCGATTCAGTCCTATTGTCTGCATACATAATTACTTTACCAGAAGCATTTCTTGCGGCCCGGCCAATTGTTTGCACCAAGGAACGTTCACTCCGTAAGAAACCTTCTTTATCTGCATCTAAAATAGCAACTAAAGAAACTTCCGGAACATCTAATCCTTCACGTAATAAGTTAATACCGACTAAAACATCAAACTCACCTAAGCGCAAATCACGGATAATTTCTGTACGTTCAAGTGTTTTGATATCGCTATGGAGATACTTCACTTTGATGCCTAATTCCTTCAAGTAATCCGTTAAATCCTCAGCCATTTTCTTAGTCAAAGTCGTCACAAAAACACGCTCATCTTTTTCAATACGTTCATTGATTTCACCTACTAAATCATCAATTTGTCCCATAATCGGACGCACTTCAATCATCGGGTCTAATAATCCAGTTGGACGAATGATTTGCTCTACAATATGATTGGTTCTTCCCATTTCATATGGTCCCGGAGTCGCAGAAATATAAATAATTTGATGGACGTGGGTTTCAAATTCTTCTAGCCTTAAAGGACGGTTATCTAAAGCTGAAGGGAGGCGAAATCCGTAGTCTACTAACATTTGCTTACGAGCTCTATCCCCATTATACATTCCTCTTATTTGCGGCATTGTTACATGAGATTCATCAATAACTAGCAAATAGTCTTCCGGAAAGAAATCAAGTAAAGTATAAGGAGGCTCCCCTTCTTTACGACCATCCATATGTCGTGAATAGTTTTCAATTCCTGAGGTATATCCCATCTCTTTCATCATTTCAATATCATAATTGGTTCTTTGTTCTAAACGTTGGGCTTCTAATAACTGATCATTGGCTCTAAGAACTGCTAATCTTTGAGCCAATTCCTCCTCAATTCCACGAATCGCTTCATCTAAAGTGTGTTCATTGGTTACGAAGTGCGTAGCTGGGAAGATTGAGACATGCTCCGTTTCAGCTAACACTTCTCCTGTTAAAGCATCAATTTCTCTAATCCGCTCCACTTCATCACCAAAAAACTCAATGCGCAAAGCTCGCTCATCACGAGAAGCTGGGAAAATTTCAACTACATCACCACGTACCCGAAATCTGCCCCGTTGAAAATCAATATCGTTACGTTCAAATTGAATATCGATTAAATTACGCAAGAGATCATCACGGCTAATTTCCATGCCTACACGAATAGAAACGACTTGTTTTTGGTATTCCATAGGTGAACCTAACCCAAAAATACAAGAAACAGAAGCAACCACAATCACATCATTTCGCTCAAGCAAAGCACTCGTCGCACTATGTCGCAACTTATCGATTTCATCATTAATACTTGCATCTTTTTCAATATAGGTATCACTGGACGGCACATAAGCTTCTGGTTGATAATAATCATAATAGGAAACAAAATATTCCACCGCATTATTAGGGAAAAATTCTTTAAACTCGCCATATAATTGGCCAGCTAAAGTTTTATTATGTGCAATTACTAATGTGGGTTTATTTACTCTTTGGATGACCTGAGAAACAGTATAGGTTTTCCCTGTTCCTGTAGCTCCTAATAAGATTTGTTCTTTTACTCCTGATTGAATTCCTTGAACCAAGCCTTCAATTGCTGTTGGTTGATCCCCAGCTGGTTGGTATTTAGAGACTAATTCAAATTGATTATCTGTTGTTCGTTCAATCATACTATACCCTCGATTCTTTATAACTAGGTCTATTGTACCACACCGAACATACTTTCCCTAACTAATTCGCTCAAAAAAACCACAAACGACTTTTGTATCCGGTTGCAACGTTACTTAATATAATTAGTGAAACACTGACAATTCTTCATCTTTATTATATTTTCACTTATTTTCTTGCATTTTATGAAAATATTGATATATAATTTTCTTAAAATTTAATTTTAGGAGGAATTATTTAATGAAAAAGAGATTAAGTCTCATTCCTTTCATTGCACTACTTTTTAGTTTGTTCGTAATTAGCAAATCAACTGTTGCTGCAGATGAAACAACTTATGAAATTGGAACGGATATTACTTTTGCCCCATTTGAATTTCAAAATGAAGATAAAGAATATGTAGGTATTGATATTGATTTATTAAAAGCAATTGCCAAAGATCAAGGCTTTCAAGTGAATTTACGTCCTCTTGGTTTTGATACTTCCATTCAAGCAGTACAATCTGGCCAAGTCGCAGGGATGATTGCTGGTATGAGTATCACGGATGAACGCAAGCAAAGTTTTGATTTCTCCGACCCTTATTTTGAAAGTGGCATTCAAATGGCTGTGAAAGCTGATGATAATAGTATAAAGAGTTATAAAGATTTAAAAGGCAAAACAGTAGCTGCAAAGGTCTCAACTGAAAGTGCCACCTTCCTTGAAAAAAATCAAAAGAAATATGGTTATGACATTAAAACCTATGATGATGCTAATGGCGTTTATGGTGCTTTAAAGAATGGTACAGTACAAGCTATTTTTGATGACTACCCAGTTATTGGTTATGCTGTGACTAAAGGTGAAGACTTGAAATTAGTCGGCGAACCTGAAAAAGGGAGTGCCTATGGATTTGCTGTGAAAAAAGGCAAAAATCAAGAATTATTAAAGAAATTCAATGCCGGATTAAAAAAATTAAAAGACAACGGTGAATACCAAGCAATTCTTGATCGTTATATTGCCTCTTCTTCAAATACAGCAAGTGACAAAATGAAAAAGGTCACCCCTAAAAAAGATAAATATGTTATCGCAAGTGATACAGCCTTTGCACCATTTGAATTTCAAGATAGCAATAATGAGTTTACAGGTATTGATGTGGACTTATTAAAAGAAGCAGCAAAAATGCAAGGTTTTAACATTGAAATGAAATTTATTGGTTTTTCTGCTGCTGTTCAAGCGGTGGAAAATCATCAAGCAGATGCGATGATTGCTGGTATGACGATTACGCCAGAACGTGAGAAAAGTTTTGACTTCTCTACGCCTTATTTCGAAAGTGGCATTCAATTAGCTGTAAAAAAAGGCAACGATAAGATTCAATCTTATAAAGACTTAAAAGGTAAAAAAGTCGGTGTAAAAGTTGGTACTGAAAGTGCTGATTATATCATGAACCATAAAGATGAATATGGTTATACAGTGAAACAATTTGATACTGCTGACCAACTTTATGATGCAGTAAAAGTCAATGCGGTGGATGCAATTATGGATGATTATCCAGTAATTGGTTATGCAATTAGCCAAGGACAAGCACTACAAACACCAATTAAACGTGTGACGGGTGGTAAATATGGTTTTGCTGTGAAAAAAGGCCAAAATCCAGAACTAATCGAAATGTTTAACGAAGCTTTAGCCGAAATGAAACGTACTGGCAAATATGATCAGATTGTTAATAAATATATTAAAGATGGCTCCGCTACTGCAGAAAAGGGAGATTCAGTTTCAGAAAAAGGCATTATTGGTATTTTGAAAAACAATTACGGTGTGTTGCTTTCAGGTTTACTTAAAACCATCGGACTCGCATTATTATCTTTTGCTTTTGCATTGATTCTTGGAGTAATTGTTGGTTTGATGGCTGTCTCACATATCAAAGGTTTCCGCGTCTTTGCTTCTGTTTATGTTGATATCATTCGTGGTATTCCGATGATGGTTTTAGCCTTCTTCATTTTCTTTGGTCTACCACAATTAATCGGATTTACGATTCCTGACTTTACAGCGGGTATCATCACCTTAACCTTAAATGCAAGTGCCTATCTTGCTGAAATTGTTCGTGGTGGGATTAATGCCGTTCCAACAGGTCAAATGGAAGCCGCTCGAAGTTTAGGTTTACCATATAGTAAAACCATGCAAAAAATTATCTTACCACAAGCAATCAAGATTATGTTACCTTCTTTCGTAAATCAATTTGTCATTTCATTAAAAGATACAACCTTAATTTCAGTAATTGGTGTGGTAGAGTTATTACAAACAGGTAAGATTATTGTTGCTCGTACATTACAAAGTGCCGATGTTTACTTCATCATTGCTGTGATGTACTTAATCGTGATTACAGCCCTAACAAAATTTGCTAAAGTATTAGAAAAGAAGGTGAAATAATTCATGGCTGAAAAAATTTCTGTTCAAAACCTTGTCAAAAAATATGGAAATAATACTGTCTTAAATGATATCTCTATTTCAATTAAAGAAGGAGATGTGGTTTGTATCATCGGTCCTTCTGGTTCTGGTAAATCAACCTTTTTACGATGCTTAAATAAATTAGAGGAACCCACAAGCGGGGATATTGTCATTGATGGTGCTCATTTAATGGATAAAAATACCGATATTAATTTGGTTCGTCAACATATTGGGATGGTATTTCAACATTTTAATCTCTTCCCTCACCTAACTGTCCTTGAAAATATTATTTTAGCACCAATGGACTTGAAAAAAGTGAGTCGTGACGAAGCCGAAAAAAATGCGATCCGTCTCTTGGATATGGTAGGCTTAGCTGACAAAAAAGATATGAAACCAGATAATCTTTCTGGTGGACAAAAACAACGTGTCGCCATCGCCCGCGCCCTTGCGATGAATCCTGATATCATGCTGTTTGATGAACCAACTTCAGCGCTCGACCCCGAAATGGTTGGCGATGTATTAAACGTAATGAAAGACTTAGCGAAACAGGGAATGACCATGGTAATTGTGACACATGAAATGGGATTTGCCAAAGAAGTAGCTAACCGTGTGCTTTTCACTGACGGTGGGAAAATCCTAGAAGATGGCACGCCGCAACAAATTTTTGAAAATCCACAAAACGAACGTACCAAAGATTTCTTAAACAAAGTCTTAAACATTTAATCCTATAGCTGGCTCAATTTGGGTCAGCTATTTTTTCACTATCTTTTCGAGAAAATACTTGCTATAATAAAAAGCGAAATGATTGAAAGGAATTATGAAATTATCATGAATTATAAAGATTTAATCCTCAAAGATATTAAAAAAGGAATAGTGCTTGTAGGAAGTTGTATTTTATTAATTGTCTGTTGTGTGATTACAATGATTTCTTATTCAAACCATCGTCTACTTGACGCCAGCAACCAAGAAAAAATCACATTTAGTTATGTCATTCCTAATGCTGCGGCTGAAACAAAGGATAATCATCTTTTCCATATCAGCGCCTATATTACTTTAGAAGGAACCAGAAAAGAATTGCTAACAGCGACAAATAAAAATGAGGCACCACTTTTATTGCTGCATCCAATTCCTACAGATGAACTCTTTAATAATCAATTAAACGATCAAATGAAAACCAAACTTTTTAAAAGCTTTGAAAAAACCGTAAAAGTGAATTTAGCAGATTATACCACTATGTCTGTCATTAGTAGTTTCGATGAGATTTCCTATAGTTTTAAAATGGATTTAAAAGACAGTTTAGCCAAAGATCATATTAAAGTAAAACATGTACAATTCAGCTATAGCGAATAAAAAATACGCGAAGATTTCGAGTACTTACTCGAAATCTTCGCGTTTATTATTTTTTTGTATCAAGACAAACAGGATACTCATTGCAATGAGAAGTACTCCTAAACCAAAGAAACTAGACATAAAACCAAAACGTTCAATCAAAGCACCCATGAACGGAAATAAGATAATCATTGCAAAACTCCCCAACATGGCATAGACACTTAACATTGTTGCCCGCACTTTAGAATCAAAGGCTGCTTGGAGTTCAGTTTCATACAGCGGATAAAAAAGAACGACTAATGCATCTGACACTAGAAATATTACAGCATATACAAAATGATTATTCAAAATAGTGAATAAGAAAAGCACCCCTGAGCATCCTAATATACTCCATAAAACCAACTGCGTCTTGATTTTTTGACCGATTTTATTTGCCAAGTAGATAGCCAAAATATTACAGCCGCTTGATAAAAGCATCATCAAACTAATTTGCCAAGACTGAAGGTAAGGTAACTGAGATTGGTAATAAAAATAATACATCGTAATCAAAGTCAACATCACCTGAACCATCAACATTTGGTAGAATAGTCGACTTTGCTTTCTAAATAGCTGATAAACTGTCTGGATAATTTGCAAAACAGTCGGACTTTCTTCTTTTTTCATTTTGATGGAAGGTTCTTTTATCTCCCAAATACAAAGAATCCCCAACAAAGAACAAACTATCTGAATATGATAGGTATAAATGAGCCAGCCATGGACTAAAAATCCGGCAACAACCATTCCAAACGTACGAGTAGCTTCTGAGACGCCATTAAGATAGCTTATGAACGTTAGATATCTTGATTCTTGCTTAAGTTCTTTGGCTGTTTCATATAAAAGTGCCTGACTTGTGCCAGAATCAAAGTTATAGCCCCATGCACTAAAAATCATTCCCAAAGCATAAAGAAAAAAATTACCATTGCCAAAAATCATAAATAAGGCCGAAATAATCGTAACGAATCGCCCAAGGAAGAGATTACGTCGATAAGTAAAGCGATCTGCTAGTACGCCTGATGGGACTTCAGATAGTAAGCTGGTTAAATGAAAAAGACTTTCCAGAATACCAATTTGCCATAAAGACATCCCTTGCTGGCTTAAAAACAACAGCCAAAATGCAGTAATGCCAAAAAAGCTGAAAAATTCAGTGATACCTAATAAAGGTAAATTTCGTTTATATATTTGTTTCATCTTGTACCTTCTTTCCTAATAGAAATGACTATCAATTTAATAATAGAGGATTGTGCATTCTTTGTCAGCGACTATGAAAAGTTTGTAAAGCTTGTAATCTTGCAACATCATTTAGTTTTGTTATAATGTAGAAAGTTATGAATTAGGAGTGAAAGTTTGAAAAAAATCTAAAAAAGAGGTTTTAAGTAAATCCAGAAAAAAGG